>Ga0209572_1000091_pt1 | contig 199330 bp, 154 predicted proteins | sample EBPBio232012_DNA_FD_185867 | JGI IMG/M metagenome (GOLD analysis project Ga0209572, IMG submission 185867) | Wastewater treatment Type I Accumulibacter community from EBPR Bioreactor in Madison, WI, USA - Reactor 1_1/23/2012_ DNA (SPAdes)... | ecosystem: Engineered > Bioreactor > EBPR >... | reverse complement strand
CGAAAATCACCAGAACAATACCTGCGGGAGAACAATTTTATATCCATACCCTATAAAACTGAAAAAAACACCGAAATTGTCTCAAATTTTAAACCCGTTTTGTTCAGGAATTAAGGGGTCGATACATTATGGTCTTTGCCGATTAAGTAATCAATAGTAACCTCAAATACTTCTGCAATCTTAGAAGCCACTTCCACTGATGGCACAGCTCCATTGCGTTCATACTTGCTGATAGCTTCCCTGGAAGCTTTGATAGCGGCTGCCAGGTCAGTCTGGCACCATGGCTCCCAAGGCATATAAAAACTATATATTACTGGATGACCAGTTTAAGTACGCTGACGGCGGCAGCAGCCGTGTAGGCAGCAGCGGAGTAGTAAAAGACCATTGGACGGATGGATTGCAAAATATTAACGTTACAAAAAGCGGTTACCTATTTGTTTATGTCAGCAATGAGAGTAACTTTAATGTGTTCTTTGACAACCTGCAGATTGTGCATACAAGAGGGCCGGTATTGGAAGAAACACATTATTATCCGTTCGGGTTGATAATGTCCGGCCTCTCCTCCAAAGCACTGGCCTTCGGCTCTCCGGAAAACAAACTGAAGTACAATGGCAAGGAAGAACAAAAAGCCGAGTTTAGTGATGGCAGTGGGCTGGAGTGGATGGATTATGGGGCGAGGATGTATGATGCGCAGATAGGGAGATGGCATGTGGTTGATCCGCTTGCGGATAAGATGCGTAGGTGGTCACCTTGCAATTATGCATTTAATAACCCGATTAGGTTTATAGACCCTGATGGAATGACACCCGGCGATTTTTATGACCAAAACGGAAATAAAATTGGCACTGATGGGCTTAAGGATGAAAAAAATTATGTAGTTACTTCGACACAAGATATTACTCTCATTTCATCACGACAGGCAAAAGGTCAGACAACTCAAACAAGTGAAATATCATCGGAAATAGAATTAGCAACCAGTAACCAAATTGCAGCAATGAAAGGTGCGGTAGATAATTCTAACAATCCTAATGTTTTTGTCGGCGATACTAAAGGGGGCTTACATGAAGAGGGTGGAACATTAGGTGTACATGAAGGTAAAAAAAGGGCAGTTGCCGGAACTCCTGGAGCAGCTTATAAAGATGGAGATTCTAAAATACACGTTTATGCAGACAAGCCAAATTTTAAAGGATTTTTAGGACAGTTTGCTCGTAGAGTTGTTCGGGAGATGAGTGACAAAAGCGAATATCACGTTCATCCAATAGGAGATGAGGATGTGGATTTTGTACAATCTCCATCTGATGAAGATTTGAAAAGAGCAGTCGAACTAAGAGAAAAAGGATATACAGGAAACAACTATGTTTTAGGCGCAGGGAATAATACGGCTTACATTTATTCAGCTGGAAATGAAAAAGAAAAAGCCAAAGTAATTGCTACATTTCCGCTAACAACTCAATTCTCGTTAATAAAAAAATAATGCTTTATGAAGTTTGCGTCATATATAATATTATTATTTTGTGCTAATTTAAATACTTGTAGTAACAGGCATATTATTAAAAATAGAATAGAAGTTAGCTTCACAATTGACGATGTTAAACAACGAATCAAAGAAAACTTAATTATTAATTTCATTGGAGACAATGACACTTTTTCCTGTGTTATAGATAAAACGGATTATATCAAAATTCCAGATTTAATATCTGAAACTTATACTATTATTTTAATATTTAATAAAGATACACTAGAATTTCGCGATGTTAAAAAGACGATTCTAAAAAATAGTAATAATCGCTGGGCTTTTGGTATTGATAACAAGCCTTTCAATAACCTACTGGGTTTATTAAGCTATGAAGAAACCATTGTTGACACAGCCACAAAAAAAATACAATATTGGCAGTTTTATCCAACTAAAGGAGATGGAATACAATTTGTAAACAAATTAAGATAGTGGTTTCATTAAAATCTGCTTTGGGGGGCAAAGTAAATCCTCCATTATAGGGCCGCTTGTAGTTTTGTAAGTTGTATAAGCTAAGACTTAATCGGACAGTTGAGATTTAATTTTTTCAATTTTCGAAAGGGATACAAATTAAAAAAATAGGCTTCTGAACTTACTTGATTCAGTGGTTTTTGTTTGGATAAGGCAATAGATTCAATAATAATCTGAAAGGAGGTTTACCAATGCAATACCGCCCACTATGGGTAAAATACTCTCCATATTTAGGACCAATTGGGGTGGTAGTTTTATATAGATTTATTTCTATTACCGTGCCTAATATCCAATTCTTTAAAAAGTTTGTTCATGCACGGTATCTCTGTCTTACAGTCAGGATGCTGGCAAGTTTCTCCAGCTGGCCGGTAAGACAAAAATGATTTCTCCCGACTACTGACTACCGACTCCCGACTATGATCTCCGCCAACTCCTTATCAAACATCCCATACTTCCCATACTCAACGATACGGCCGGTTTCAACCCCGTTTTTCAAAACAATAATCGTTGGCACATTTTTTACCTGCAGGGTTTCCGTCAGGTTGCCGAGCGTGGTTTTGTTGCGGTCCACGCCGATCAGGGAGATGTTCTTGTCGGGGAAGCCGGCGGCATCCGCCGTTGCATAGAGTTTGGGAATTATAAAATGTGAATCCTCACACCAGGTACCGATGAAAACCAGCAGCCGGATGGAATCCTTGTTTTTTTCTAGGGCTTCTCTGGCATCCGTCCGTACGGTAAACCCTTTGAGTCCTTCGGCATACCATTTAAAGGACGTGTCGGCCAGCAATACCTGACGCGAGATAATGCCTTTCAGGCTTTTTTCATTGGGACGTTCCACCAGGGTTTCAAACTGGTTTTGCGCAAAGGCCATGCTGCTGAGCAGCAGGCTGAAAGCTAGGAATATTTTTTTCATCAGTGGTTATTTTTGGAATAAACGTTGATTACCCTATTGACCCGGTAGGATAAACAACCGGTATGCAAATCTACAGGCAGCCGGTGAAAAGATGAAGCGGGAATCGTTAAAGTTGCAGGCCTTTTTATAAAGTAGCCCGGAGTTCGAGCAAAAAGCTCCTGATTTTCTGCAGCGACTGAATGGCGGCAAAACGTTCTTCAGCCCTTTTATTCTTTTTCAGGTAGTCCTTGGCTCCTTCGATGGTGAACTTACGACGGCGCAGCAGGTCATAAATCATCAGCAGGTTTTTGATATCCACCGGACGGAAAAAGCGGTCACCTTTGCGGTTTTTGCGGGGTTGCAGGATATCAAATTCAGTTTCCCAGTAGCGGATCAGGGATTGATTTTCCCGGAACATGGTCGCTACTTCACCAATGGAATAATATTGTTTTTTGAAAAGAATTTCGTCTTCAGGCACCTGAACCAGGTCGGCACTCAGTGCATTTTCTTTCAGGGAACGGCGTCCCCTTTTACCCGCGGTTACCTTTTTTACAACCGCAGTGGCTACAGTTACCGTATCTTCTTCCTCTTCCTCCGCAATTACTGCCGCTTCTGAAACGGGTGCCACGGGTTCGGGTTCCGGATCCGGTTCAGGCGATTCCGGCAATACAGGCGCTTCTTCCGGCAGCGGTTCTTGCAGGAGACTGATTTTTTCTTTTGGAGTATATACCGGTTCAGGTTGTACCGGTTCCTCCACCGGGCCAAAATCAAACGAAATCTGTGTAAGCTGTTTTGCCATAGTCAATACTGTAAAAATAGCAAACAATGCCGGGCAGAACAGGCATCCGGAGAAGCTGTGGAAAAACAAGTGGTAAACAGGAGTTAATCGAAACTCTGGTTACTGGCGGCTGCTTTTTTCAGCAGGAGATCAAACTGTTCGGGACTAAGGTCATTATAGAAAAAGTAAATAGGGTCGATTTCCTGTCCGTTCTTATGTACTTCATAATGGCAATGCGGTCCGGTGGACTTACCGGTACTGCCTACCCAGCCGATCACTTCGCCCCGTTTAACGGACTGCCCGTTCTTCGATTTCACACGCACCATATGGCCATAGAGGGTTTCATATCCATAACCGTGGTTAATGATCACGTGATTTCCGTATCCGTTGCCCCGGTTGCCGGCCATGGTTACGGTACCATCGGCCGTGGCATAGATGGGTGTACCGGTGGGGGCGGAGAAGTCAAGACCCGCATGAAATTTAGTGGTTTTATACACCGGATCAATCCGGTAGCCGAAGCCGGATGCCACCCGGTTCAGGTCCTTATTGCTCACCGGCTGTATGGCCGGGGTGCGGGCCAGGAGGTTGGCTTTATTTTTTACCAGTTCATCCACTTCTTCATATGACTTTTTCTGCATCGCGATCCGGCTGACCAGGTTATTCAAAGTATTATTAATAGAGGCCACCAGCTGGTGGTCCCTGAGCTTTTCCACTTTTGCAATTTCCAGTTTGATCTCCAGTTCCTTTGCCCGGGCACTGTCCGGTATGGGATTGGCCTCAAAAATGGCCCGGTACACATCATTGTCTCTTTTTTCCAGTTCTTTCATCTGGTTCTGCACGGATTTCAGTTCATCCAGCAGGTCATAATAATTGTCCTTCAGGTTTTTGTTTTGCTGCTGAAGAATTCTCTCTTTAGGGGAGCCCACAAACTGAAACGCCACATAGGAAATAAGTCCGGCCGTAACAAGGGCGGCGGCTACAAACCCGAAAACACGTAGTAATTTCACCCGAAGGGGTGTCTCCAGTTTTTCATACCGGAGCGTATTGGTGTTATAGTAGTATTTTATTTTTTTCATTGCGGCAAGCCGTAGGCCCGTTATTCCTTAATGCCACCTGAATAATTTACCTTTGCCCCGCTTTAAAGGGGTGGACAAATATAGCCCGATATAAAGCAAAAATCAACCCAATTACATTTGATTATGATGACCAGCGCAGATATACGCACCGCTTTTCTGGAGTTTTTCCGGTCCAAAGGACATGAAATTGTACCCTCCGCACCTATTGTGGTAAAAAACGACCCGACCCTGATGTTTACCAACGCGGGGATGAACCAGTTCAAGGATTATTTCCTGGGCAATAAACCGGCTCCTTATACCCGGGCGGCTGATACCCAGAAATGTCTGCGGGTAAGTGGCAAACACAATGACCTCGAGGAAGTAGGCGTGGATACCTATCACCATACCATGTTTGAAATGCTGGGCAATTGGAGTTTCGGGGATTATTTCAAAGACGAAGCCATTGAATGGAGCTGGGAACTGCTGACGGAAGTCTATAAGATTGACAAGAGCCGCTTGTATGCCTCCGTATTTGAAGGCGATGAGAAGGAAAAATTACCTGCTTCCAAAATCGCGCTGGATAAATGGAAGGCCATTCTGCCCGATCCGGCTACACAGATTGTATTTGGAAACAAGAAAGATAATTTCTGGGAGATGGGAGATACAGGACCCTGTGGCCCCTGCAGTGAAATTCATGTGGATCTGCGAACCGATGCGGAAAGAAAACAAGTTCCCGGCCACCTGCTGGTGAATAAAGACCATCCGCAGGTAATCGAGATATGGAACAATGTATTCATGCAGTTTAACCGCAAAAAAGACGGCAGCCTGGAACCTTTGCCGGCTACCCATGTGGATACAGGGATGGGACTGGAGCGTTTAGTGCGTGTATTGCAGGGCAAGACCTCCAACTATGATACAGATATTTTCAGTGGTACGATAGAATCAACAGAGAAGATCACGGGTAAACAATACGACCGGGGTGACAGCAAACAGGCCGTGGCTTTCCGCGTGATCGCGGATCATATCCGGGCCATCAGTTTTACCATTGCCGATGGCCAGTTGCCCTCCAATACCGGTGCAGGTTATGTTATCCGCCGGATTCTGCGCCGGGCAGTACGTTATTATTATTCCTATCTCGATTATAAGCAACCCCTGCTGACGCAACTGGTGCCCGTGCTGGCAAAGCAGTTTGAAAATGTATTTCCGGAATTGCAACAGCAGGTGGATTTTGTGAGCAAAGTAGTGCGGGAGGAAGAAGATGCGTTTCTCCGTACACTGGAAAAAGGACTGAAACGGGTGGATGACCTGATTGCACAGGGAAGTATTTCAGGAAAAGACTCCTTTGAGTTATATGATACCTATGGTTTCCCGCTTGATCTCACGCAGCTGATTGCGGCTGAAAATAAACTGGAAGTGGATGAGGCCGGGTTTAAAGCGGAGATGCAGCAACAGAAAGACCGGAGCCGGGCGGCCACAACCGTGGATGCGGGCGATTGGGTGGAACTGAAAACAGGCAGCAATATATTTACCGGGTATGACTCACTCGAAGGTGTAACCGAAATACTGAAATACCGGAAAGTAAAAGCCAAGGGCAGGGAAGGGTACCAGCTGGTGCTGGAGCAAACGCCTTTTTATGCGGAGAGTGGCGGACAGGTAGGGGATAAAGGAGTACTGACCATCAGCGGCAAGGATATTGCCGTGATCGATACAAAGAAAGATAATGACCTGATCATTCACTTTACCGAAACACTGCCGGCGGAAATCAGTGGACCGGTTACGGCAAAAGTGGATGCAGGGAAACGGAAAGAAACCACCCTTCATCACTCCGCCACACACCTGCTGCATGCCGCTTTGCGCCAGGTACTGGGTACCCATGTGGCACAGAAAGGTTCGTTGGTAAATGAGGAAAGATTGCGTTTCGACTTCTCGCATTTTGCTAAAGTAACGGACGAAGAACTGGCACGGATCGAAACGATCGTGAATGAAAAGATCCGGGCCAATATTCCGGTTGTCATAAAATCCCTGCCAAAAGAAGAAGCCCTTCAACTCGGTGCGATGGCGTTGTTTGGTGAAAAATACGGGGATGTGGTACGCGTGGTGATCATGGATCCCGGTTATTCAGTAGAGTTATGCGGGGGTACCCATGTGGGCGCTACCGGCGAACTCGGTCTCTTCAAGTTCACGGGCGAATCGGCCGTGGCAGCGGGTGTGAGACGGGTGGAAGCGGTTTGTGGTAAACAGGCGGAATTATATGTGAATGAACAATTGCAACTGATCAGCACCCTGAAAGAAGCACTGAAGAACCCGAAGGATTTGCAGAAAGCGGTGGAAAGTCTGCAGACGGAAAATACCGAGCTGAAGAAACATGCCGAAGCCATGGAAGCCCGTCAGCTGGTCGGGATAAGAAACGAACTGCTGCAGAAAGATGAAATCATTAATGGCGTTACGTTTATCGGCGATATCGTGGAAGTGGGCAGCGCTGATGCGTTGAAGAAATTATGTTTTGACCTGAAGAATCATTTGCATGATCATGTGGCGGTCCTCTGTGTCAATATCGGGGGCAAGCCTTTTGTGGCGGTGGGGATTTCCGATACCGTAGTGGCGGCCAAAGGACTGGATGCCGGAAAGATCATCAAAGAACAGGTGGCGCCCCTGATAAAAGGTGGCGGCGGCGGACAGAAAACTCTGGCAACTGCCGGCGGTCAACTGGCCGAAAACCTGCCGGCTGTCATTGATGCGGTGAGGAAATTACTGTAATCAGCCGATATGGTAATCCGGATTAATCGTCGTCCTGTAATTTACGGAGCTGTTTTTCCAGTTCGCGGTTTTCTTTGTAGACCCGCAGACCCCAACTGATCACCAGCAGGCAAAAGCTGATTATGGTAAAGGAAAGGATGTATTGCATAGGTTAAGATTCAGATTAAAGTTAATCCGGCAAATCTCAGGGTTTAAATAATACAAGACAATACCACTTTCAGGTTAGTAAAACTACGTTTCTTATACATATGCACGTTATAATTGAAACAGAACGGCTATTGCTGCGGTTATTTGAACCCGGTGATGCACAGCTGATCTTTGACCTGAATTCAGATCCGGAAGTAACCCGTTATACCGGTGATCCGGTAACCGACCTGAATCATGCCCGGGCCGTGCTGGAAAATGTGATTCTTCCGCAATATGCCCTCTATAACCATGGACGTTGGGCGGTACATACAAAGAGCAATATGGAATTTATCGGCTGGTGTGGATTGAAAAACCGGCCTGAACTAAAGGAGATCGACCTTGGCTACCGCTTTGCCGTATCTGCCTGGGGCAAAGGCTACGCCACTGAAGCAGCATATGCTTCCATCAAATACGGCTTTGACAAGCTCCACCTGCCCCGTATCGTCGGCCGTGCCATGCCCGGCAATACCGGCTCCATCAACGTGCTGGAAAAATGCGGGATGAGGTTTATTGGCGAAGAATTTGTTGATGGACACCTGGCGATGACGTATGAATTGAGAAGTTGATAAGTTGAAAGGTTGATAAGTTGATAAGGATGTCTTCTAAGGAACCTGAGGTTTCAGCCGACTGGAATCCAGACAACTAAACAGCTCAACGCCTCAACTGAGAGTTATATAATGTCAGATGTAAGATGTCAGCTCTAATTGAACCTTCCTTATCAACTGTTCAACTTATCAACCTTTCAACTTCTATACTTCACCAATCTTAACATTTCCGAAACATTTCGTATTTCGGATTTTCTCTTTATATTTGATCTACGAAGGTTAACGTATTTAAGTTATAAAAAATTATTGTTATGCGTATGACATCCCTGAAATCATGGTTATTGCTCGCTTTGTTTGCACCGGTTGGTCTGCTGGCCCAGAAGGAGGACCTGGAGAAGGGCAAGATAAAAGAGAAGGAAAAAGAAAAGAAGGAAGTGCAGCAGATCATTATCACCCGCAAAGGGGATAAGAAAGACAAAATAGTGGTGGAAATTAATGAGGACAAAGTGACGATTAACGGAAAACCGGTAGAGGACTTTAAAGAAGGCGATATCAATGTGATGATGAAAAAAATGAAGGATATGGAATCCCTGACCTTCACGACCGGATCTCCCGGACAGAGCAGAAAAATGAATAATAATGTAAGGGTGATGACCACCGCTTCCAACAGGGCCATGCTGGGTGTAACCACGGAGACGGTGGAGAACGGGGCTAAAGTAAATAACGTAGCGGAGGGTAGTGCGGCGGAAAAGGCTGGGCTGAAAGTGGGAGATATAATAACCCGGATCGGGGAGGATAAGATTGAGAAAGCGGATGATCTTTCCACGGTGATCAAAAAATTTAAACCCGGAGAGAAAGTAAATGTCACCTGGCTGCGCGAGAATAAAGAGCAGAAAGCCACAGCCGAACTGGGCAAATGGAAAGGCATGGATATTTACCAGGGTGGTGAATTTCCTGTTCAGGAATTCAGGATCGAAAATTTCAATAACGGCATGAACGATCTGATGCCCCGGTTGAGAGAGCTGCAGGAAGGCGGCCGCGCATTCGGTCCCGGTTTCAGCTGGAACGGCAACGGACCAAAAATGGGTCTGTCTGTACAGGATACCGATGATGGTAAAGGAGTGAAAGTAATTGAAGTGGATGATGAGGGCAATGCGGCCAAAGCCGGTATTAAAGAAGGCGACGTGATTTCCGAATTTGATGGTAAAGTGGTAAACAGTACGGATGAAGTGGTAAAAGCGATGAAAGAAAGTAAAGAAAAGATTTCCGTTATGGTAAAGCTGCAACGGAATGGAAAGACCCAGCAGATTGAAGTGAAAATGCCCCGCAAACTGAAAACCGCCGATCTGTAAATACTTTTCAGCACGAAGTAATAATGGCTGTTCGTTGTGCCTGACTCCTTCAAAAAAAGAAGAAGCCTGGTACGGGGAACAGCCTTCTTTTTAGCCCGCTACTGGGGTAAATGGGCTATTTTTGCCGTTCTGAAATGGAAAACAGCGGATCATACGAAATTGTAGTTGGACTGGAAGTACATGCCCAGTTACTAACCCAAAGCAAATTATTCTGTGGCGACTCTATCGCTTATGGCGCTGCTCCCAATACGCATGTCAGTCCGATCACCCTGGGCCATCCCGGTACGTTGCCGAAAATGAACCGCCGGGCTATTGAGCATGCCATCAAAATGGGACTGGCCTGTCATTGCGAAATTGAAAAGAAGAACTATTTCGCCCGCAAAAATTATTTCTATCCCGATTTGCCCAAAGGCTACCAGGTATCGCAGCACACCACGCCGATCTGCAAGGGCGGTTATGTAAAAATTAATACCGGCGAAGGGGAGAAAAAAATAAGACTGAACCGGATCCACATGGAAGAAGACGCGGGCAAAAGTCTGCATGATGTGGATGAGCTGAATACCGCCATTGATTATAACCGGGCCGGTACACCGTTGGTGGAGATTGTAACGGAGCCGGATATACGCAGCAGCGAGGAAGCGTTTGCGTATCTCACGGAAGTACGGAAGCTGGTCCGCTATCTCGATATCTGTGACGGCAATATGGAAGAAGGCAGTCTGCGTTGCGATGCCAATATTTCCGTAAGGAAGAAAGGCGATCTCAAACTGGGTACCCGGGTGGAGGTGAAAAACCTGAATTCCATCCGCAATGTAAAAAGAGCCATTGATGCGGAAGCGGAACGGCTGATTGGTATACTGGAAAGAGGAGAAAAGGTATTGCAGCAAACGCTCAGTTTTGATGCCAATACCGGGCTAACGGTTTCTATCCGCGATAAGGAAGACGCGGATGATTACCGGTATTTCGCTGATCCGGATCTTACGCCCTTCCACCTGCAGGATGAATTTATTGAACAGTTGCGCTCGGCTATTCCTGTATTACAGGAAGAACGGATGCACCGGTATACAACGGAGTTATCTTTGACCTTATATGATGCTTCGGTACTGACGGAAGACCGGGCTACAGCGGATTATTTTGAAGCCATTATACAGCATACACCCAACAGCAAGGCTGCGGCCAACTGGATGCTGGGTCCGGTAAAATCGTGGATGAACGAGCATGACAAAGAGATTTCGGACTTTCCCCTGCCGGCGGAACAGCTGGCCCGGGTGATCAGGCTGGTGGATACCGGAAAACTCAGTTTCTCCATGGCTTCTTCCAGACTTTTTCCTGTATTACTGGAATCACCTGATAAGGATCCGGAAGCGCTTGCCACAGCGAATAATATGCTGCAGCAATCAGATGCTTCGGCTATTGGTCCGGTGGTGGATGCAGTGCTGGAGAAGCTTGCCGATAAAGTAGCGGATTACAAAAAGGGCAAAAAGGGATTATTGTCTTTGTTTGTAGGTGAAGTGATGAAACAGACAAAGGGTAAGGCCGATCCCAAACTCACCAATGAAATTCTTATCGAACGATTAAAATAATGATAATGAGAATGCCCCTGCTGGCAGCACTGGTTGCGACCATGCTGTATGCCTGTAACAGTACTGCTGATGTAAAGCGTTTTGAAGTGAAAGGCACTATAAAAAACAATCCCGGGAAAATGATTTTCCTGGAAGAAGTGCCGATGGCCACGATGCAGCCCATGACGGTGGATTCAGCTGAAATCGGAACGGATGGTGTCTATAAACTGAAAGCCGCTGCCGGAGAAGCACGGGTGTTTAATATCCGGCTGGACCGGAGCCAGTACCCGGTTGCCGCGGTGATCAATGATGTTTCATCCGTAACACTGGATGCCACATTCAGCAAAGAGAATACACAGTTTGTGGAAAGCTATGAAGTGAAAGGCTCCCCGGTGAGTCAGCAGTTAAAAGAATACATGACGGAGTTCAATACCAAACTGCAGTCGGTGTTTGTACTGGCACGCCAAGCGGATTCCTTACGGCAGATCAATGCCCCGGATAGTTTGTTTGCCCCGCTGAACGCGGAGGGCATGGCGATCTCCGGTCAGTTAAAAGCCTTTACAACTGCGGCTATACAAAGCAGTAAGAACCCGGCATTGACAATGATTATACTTGGGTATTATCAGAGTACGGCCAATAACCAGGGGCTTGGTCTGCAGCCGGTCACCAATGAAGAAGTAACAAAAATCGTCAATGATATGGCCGGAGCCTATCCGAAGCATAAAGGCGTGGCGAGTATCAAGGCGATGCTGGAACAGCAGAATAAGCCCGCTGCGAATATGGTAGGTCAGACGGCACCGGAGATCAGCTTGCCGGATCCGGATGGGAAAGAGGTAAAGCTCAGTTCATTCCGGGGTAAATATGTATTGGTGGATTTCTGGGCCAGCTGGTGCAAGCCCTGCCGTATGGAGAACCCCAATGTGGTAAAAGCTTATAACCGTTTCAAGGATAAAAACTTCACCATACTCGGCGTATCCCTGGACCGGCCTGGTCAGAAAGAAGCCTGGCAGCAGGCCATTGCGGCTGATAAACTGACCTGGACGCATATCAGTGATCTGCAATTCTGGAACAGTGCGGTAGTGTCATTATATGGCATACAGGGTATTCCGTATAACGTATTGGTGGATCCTGACGGAAAAATAATAGCGGAGTCGCTCCGTGGGGAACAATTGGAAGCCAGGCTGGCGGAGTTACTGAAATAAGCGGGAACCCGTCGGCTTTACAGGGAATTATAGAACTGTATAATCTTTCTCAGATCGGTCAGGGATTTATATTTTGGCGAAGTTCTGTCAATATACGCGCCTATATCCGTTGCTTTATCGCTGAATAGTTTTGTAAAGAAAGCCCGGTTTTTTTCCAGTTTGGTATACTCGTTATTCAGCTTCACCCAGTATTCATTTTCCTGGCGTTCAAATTTGCGAACTGAACCCGCCTGTCCGTATTGGGTATCTTCACGCCAGGTCAGCACCAGTTTCCGGAACAAACAGGCTTTACCGGTATCAATCAACTGGTAAACGGTGGCGCCTGTTTTATTGATGATATCCGCGCCTCCGGTGAGTACAACGGGTTGCATTGAGTCGCCAATAAGTTGTAGTTGAGAAAACGCAATCCGGGCAACGGGTGACAGGGCTACCATTTCTTTACCGTCAGGGGTCTGGTAGAGCAACTGGTTATCGAGCAGGTTGTATTTTACTTTTACTCCTTTATAGAGAATGCCTTGCAGTGTTGTAATATCCGCTTCGCGGTATTCATCATTAAAAAAAATGCTGCCTTCGGATTGGTATTCCATTTTCAGGTAAAAGGGCATGCCGTTGATGTCATTGGCAAAAGCGGTACCGCCACGTACGTTTTCCAATAAATAATCCTGAGAAGCGGCGGGTTGAAGCCGGATGAACAGCAGGAGCAGGAGTATGAATCTGATATTCATAAGTAAGGTATTTTTAGGTCTGTTAAGGTACACGATTCCTTGTAAAATTAAAAAACCCGGCAGGTGCCGGGTTTTTTTATAAGGATCTTTTCTATTAATCGATCAGTGCATTGTAACGGGATTCTTCTGAGGGCGTTGGCCAGTAATAAGCAGAAGAACTGGCAGGTACGGCAGATACAGAAAATCCGGGAACTGATTTGGCCGGGAAATCAAGACCGAGGCGCAGGATATCAATACTGCGTATACCTTCTCCGAGGAATTCAATATTTCTTTCCTGGAGGATAGCATTGGTCAGAGCAGTGGCATTGGCAAAGCTTGCGGTAGTATAAGTAGTTGCGGCATCTGCACGGTTGCGTACTGCATTGAGCAGGGCAACGGCTCTCGCGTCTACCGTATTGTTAGTTCTTACCAGGGCTTCAGCCAGGCTCAGTAAAACTTCCGGATAGCGGATTACCGGCGTCCAGTCCAGGAAGGGGCCAGGATTGGTGTACTTCGCTAACCATTGTTTACCGCCGTTGGTAATCACAAAGCTTCTGCGCGCATCGGTTGCTGTCCAGCCTGCATCAGCTATAACTCCGGAGGGATTCAGGTAGAAGATTCCGTTTGCACCACCCACACCCAGGGGCATATAATAGAAACCTAATTGGTTTTGTGTGCCGGGAGGATCTACGGTGGTGAAAGGCATGGAGAACATGGATTCGTTGGTGGTATACGTGCTGTAAACACTGGCCAGGCTGGCAGAAAGTGCATTGGGCACACCTGTTGCAGCAACAAACGGTGCGGCCGCCGGAACAATTTTATTTGCTTCGGTAATAGCCGCGGGGTAATTACCCATACTCATATATACCCTTACTTTAAGGGCAATTGCTGAATTACGGTGGGCACGTGTTGTATTTAAAATAGCTGTACCATTATTCAGTAAGAGGTTTTGTTCTGCATAATTCAGGTCAGCAAGAATCTGCTGATAAACTTCTCCAACAGTACTTCTTTTCAGATTGTTGTATCCGCCACCTTTAATGGCAGTCAGGCGTAAGGGAACACCTGGACGGGCACCATTACCATCCCAGTAAGGACGGCAATAGAACTGGAGCAAGGAATAATAGGCAAGAGCCCTGGAGAAACGGGCTTCCCCGTTAAAGCGGCCAGCATCTGCACCCGCTACCGCGTTTCCTTTTGCTTCCATACCTTCCAGGAATACGTTTACCCTGTTGATGGTGGTGTAACAGGCTGCCCAAAGGTTATTCACTTCATTGTCGCCGGAAGTTTCAGAAAACTCCCAGGCCGCACGTGCCGTTACACGGTTACCGTCATTGGAGAGGAAATTCTCGGGGCGGACATCATTATAGATGAAATAACGACCACCTAATAATTGTCCGGATTTCAGCCCGGAATAAATACCCATAACCTGTCCGTCAATACGGGGCTTTGTATCGAAAGCGGTTGCATCAGACAAAGCGGTCTGAGATACCGGGTTCAGGTACTTGTCTTTTACACAGGAACTGAATCCGGCTGCCAGGACCAGTGCTGCGGAAAAGGAATAAATATATTTTCTCATTTTCATTTTTTTTATTGTCAGAAATTAGAAACCTACACTGAGACCAACAGTTACAGTCAGCGCATTACCTACGGTATTACGGTCTACACCCTGGCTGGTATTGGAGTTACCATTGGAGGATACTTCAGGATCCGGACCCTGGTATTTTGTAATCATCGCCAGGTTCTGACCGCTCAGATAGAAACGCATACTGGAAATACCGGCTTTGGAAGTCAGGCTGGCTGGCAGGTTGTAGGCCAGGGTCAGACTGCGCAGTTTCACGAAATCGCCTTTTTGCGCGTTTTCGGAAATCGGCTGAGCAGATCCGTTAGACACGTTGTCGGCATATACCAGGCGGGGGATTTTTGTCACATCGCCGGGTTTCTGCCAACGGGTCAGCACTTCTGTAGTGCTGTTCCAGAAACGCTGATCCAATACAGTGGCACGGGTACCATTGTATACGTAGAAGTCGAACTGGTAAGTCAGCAGTGCACTGACTTCGAAATTGTCGAAGCGGAAATTGTTATCAAATCCGCCGAAGTACTTAGGTGCTGTATTTCTCCAGACTTTCTGATCCAGACCGGGATTGATAGCCGGAGCTACCTGGCCATTGGAGCGATAAGTCCATCTGCTTGCAACAGGTGCCTGGTGGTTGTACAGGATCTCTGCACCATCAGCACGAACAAAGATTCTTCTGCCGGTTGCAGCGTCAACGCCTCTTGTTTCCACCACATAGATCATACCCACGGGATAACCAACGCGTGTAATGCTGGGTGTTTCCAGTGAAGTAGCTGTTGTGATAAAGGGTACACCCGGAGCGAGTGCGGTGACTTTGTTTGTATTGTTAGAAATATTCAATGAAGTGTTCCAGTTAAAGCGTTTGCCTTTTACCGGGGTGGAGTTCAGGGTGATTTCAACGCCCTTGTTATACATGGAACCAACGTTCTGTAATACCGCGTTCGGCATACCGGTTGAAGGGGCATTGGGCACACTCAGCAGTAATCCATCGATATTGTTTTTGTAAAAGGCAAATTCACCGGAGATCAGGTTATTAAACAGGGCAAAAGTGAAACCGATATCTGATTTCTTACTGGTTTCCCAGGTAAGATCCGTATTACCGGCCTGGCTGAAGGCCAGTGAAGCGCCACCGTTGTACAAGCCTGAACTGAAGAAGGAGAAAGAGGAGAAGTTGCCGATACCGGATATATTACCCACTTTACCATAACTGGCCCGGAGTTTAAAGGAGTTGAGCACTTTGGACAATCCTTTGGACCAGAAATTTTCACGGGATAAATCCCAGCCACCGGAGTAGCTGTAGAAGTTACCGAATTTTTTACCGGCGGCGAAAGCGGAGTAACCATCATTACGTACGCTACCACTGATAAAGTATTTCTTTTTGAAGTCGTAGTTGATACGGCCGAATTTGGAAGCCAGGTAGTTTTCGCCCAGTCCCAGACCTGCCGTCAGCGGTGTATTGAAACCACCCTGAATTACGGTAAAGAAGTCGTCACTGAGTGTCTGACGGGTAAGACCAAAGCCTTCAAAAGTGCTGCGTTGTTGCTCTGTACCGAGTAACAGGTTTACAGAATGGGATCCGAAGGTTTTATCATACTGCAGGGTACTGGTAAGTGTCCAGCGCTTGTCCTTACTGAGGGTGCTGAAAGCTGTACCACCAAGTGAGAAACCATCTCCCTGAAGCTTAGTATAAAAGTTTTTATTATCAGTGTTCAGGTAGTCTACGCCATAAGATGTTCTGAATGTGATATCCTTCGTCGGTTTGATCTGGATATAAGCATTACCCACAATCCGGTTGTTTTCAGTTGTGGAGTAGTTATTGTCCAGCATTGGTTGCGGGTTCCAGAAAGTTGGTACTTCCACATTGTTCATTTTGCCAATAGCATTTCCACTGATATTGTAAGAACCGTCATTGTTGTAAACGCCTACGTTTGGCGGCAGTGACAAGGCCAGACGGCCTACACCAGCGGAAGCAAATGCGGCACCAGGCAATGAGCCGGAGTTGATCGCGGCTTCATTTAGTTCATTGGCATAAGAACTGTTAACGCCCACAGACATCCAATTATTTACTTTATGATCCACATTGAAACGGATGGTCTTTCTGTCGAAATCATTTTTACGGATCATACCCTGCTGATTGGTATAACCAATGGAGAAGAAGTAAGATGTATACTCATTCGCACCGGCCACATTCAGGTTATGGCTGTGGGAAACACCCTGGCGGAAAATTACATCGGCCCAATTGGTATTGATGAGTTTGCCGTCATTGGTGTAAGAAGGCAGATAACGGGGAGCTGCACCAACGTTGGACAGACCTTCATTCTTGATCATCATATATTGTTCGGCATTCAGCATGGACCAGATACGGGTGGGTTGTGTAAAGCCTACCCAGCCATCATAATTTACTCTGGCTTTCCCTCTTTTTCCTTTTTTAGTAGTGATGAGTACTACGCCATTGGCCGCACGGCTACCATAAATGGCAGTAGCTGCCGCATCCTTCAGGATTTCCATACTCTCAATATCGGAAGGGTTGATGTTGGACAAAACGTTAGAGGCTGCCAGGGTCTGGCTGTTGTCACCGGTATAGGTAACCACACCGTCAATTACAATCAGGGGATACGAACTCAGGTTAATGGAGTTGGTACCACGGATCCGGAATACAGGCGGGTTATTCAACACCCCGTTTGCCGTTGTAATCTGCACACCGGCCGCTCTTCCGGCCAGTGCCGCATCAAAGCTGGGAACAGGTTTGTCAGCTATTGCTGATCCTTTTACTGTGGCAATATTACCGGTTACATCAGATTTTTTCTGTGTACCATAACCCACTACCACTACTTCCTGCATTACTTTGTCTTCTGCCTTCAGGCTGACATCAATGGTGGTTTTGGAACCAATCAATACTTCCTGGGAGGTCATATCCACGGAAGAAAAGATCAGGGCTTTGGCCGAAGCCGGAACAGAAATGGTGTAAATACCGGTTGCACTTGTACTGGTGCCGACGGTTGATCCCTTAACTAACACGGATGCATTGGCGATTGGATTGCCTTTTTCATCAGTGACCTTACCAGTAATGGTTCGTTGCGCATTTGCCTGTATGGCAAAAAACACAACTCCCATAAGGAGTAGATACAGTTTTCTCATGTGCGTTTTGTTTTAGTATATAATGAAATCCAGCCCCATCGAAAGGGGGCTTGAAATTAAAGAACCTTAGACGAAATATTCAAAAAATGACGGATTTTTTGCCCGCTTTTTGCAGGATCACCTCACCGGATATTTCCGGCAGCCCTGCCCGGACAAGTCTTTGACAATTAACCAGTATTAAATGCTGCACTTTATCCCTGAAAAATACCGTCCCGCCCTCTGTAAAAATAGGGAAATCGGCTATTTCCTGATACGGATAAAGGAAATAAGAATGGCCGGTAATAAAACCAGGTTGGTAAATGTAGCCGTTACCAGCGTCAGTGATGTCAGCCAGCCCAGTGCCTTGGTACCCCCGAAATCGCTGAAAACGAAGATGACAAAACCGGCAATAAGTACCATTGACGTGTAAATAATGCTGATTCCGGTACTATGTATGGTTTCAATGACGGTCTTTTTCAGGTCGTATTGCTGCAAGGGAAGTTCCTGTTTGTAATTGACAAGAAATCGGATGGTCACATCAATCGCAATACCCAGTGCCACGCTGAAAACCAATACAGTAGACGGTTTTAGCGGTACTCCTGCCCAGCCCATTACACCCGCAGTTATCATCAGCGGAATGATATTGGGTATCAAAGAACATAACAGGATACGGGCCGAACGGAACAGGTAGAGCATACAGACCGCTATCAGCAGGAATGCCCAGAAGATACTGTCTTTTAAGCCGCTGATAATGAACCGGCTACCTTCCAAAAAGGTAACACTGGTTCCCGTCAGTTGTATATTGAACCGGCGCTTTCCCCAGGTGGAATCGTCCTTACTGGCTTCCCGGGTTGCCGCATCGGCCGTCAGGGCTTCAATACTGTCGGCATTAAAAATCCGCTCCGCCATGTCCTGTATACTGTCGAGCATGCCGGGTAAACGGTGACTGCCGATATCCGCCATATTCACACTGACTCTTGCCTGCTGTTTGGTGCTGTCCATAAAACTTTTCACCAGCATGGCAAGCGAACTCTTACTGCCTGTACTGTCGCCTTTGAAACTCAGGTATTGCGACAAGGCCATCAGGTCATTGCTGGAAGGCATGCTGTAGTTTGCGGGATCGCCATCAAAAAAAGCCTGTTTTGCAAATTTCAAGCCCTCGGCCAGGCTCAGGGGCCGGGCAATATCAGGAATACCGGCCAGGAACCGGGAAAAAGTATCAATCTTTTCCAGGTTGGCCGGATTACGGACCACTCCCTGTTTCCTCTTGGTATCCACCACTACTTCCAGTGGCATTACGCCTTTAAAATTCTTTTCAAAAAACTTCAGGTCGGTATAAATCTTATCGGATTTCGGCAGATCGTCCACAATAAACCCTTCACTTTTCAGCCGGAAAATACCAAACAGCGAAGCAATGACAAGTACGCCGGTAATTCCATAAATCAGCCGGCGATGGTTCAGCGACCATCTTTCCAGGCGATCCAGCCAGCGATTCAGCCGCGGATTATCGAGATAGCGGGTATGTCTTGTTTTAGGGGCAGGTAAAAAACTTAAAGCCGCCGGAATCAGGATCAGTGAAATCAGGAATAAGGCCATGATGTTTATACCTGCTACCACGCCAAACTCTTTCAGAATCTGACTTTGTGTAAGGGCAAATACCGCAAAGCCAATAGCCGCAGCCACATTGCAGAACAATGTTACAATACCCATCTTATCTACCATGGATACCAGCGATTGCCGTTTGTCGCCAGACTGATTCCAGGCCACATGGAATTTATTGAGAAAATAAATACAGTTCGGAATACCTATCACTACCACCAGCGGCGGAATCAGTGCGGTTAGCAGACTGATCCTGTACCCCAGTAATTCGATCGTGCCCATACTCCAGACCACGCCAATACCAACTACCAGCAGGGAAAGAATGGTGGCACTGATGGAACGGAAAAACAATAACAGGATCAGGGCGGATAAAGCAATGGAAGCAATCAGGAAAAAACGCATTTCTTCCTGCAGCATGATCGCTATTTCTGTCCGTATATAGGGAAGACCGCTTTTATAAATGGTCAGCTGCTGTGCCTGTCCGAAAGCATCCGTTATTTTATTGATTTCTTTCACCACACCTTCTCTGGCTTTGGAAGCCATCAGGTCTTTGTTTACCCGCAGTCCCATCAGCCAGGCATTGGTCTCGGGATTGTACATCAGGCCCTGATAAAAAGGAAGACTCCGGAATAACAGGGCTGCACTATCGATCTCCGCCTGTGAAAGTGCCCTGTCCGGGAAAAGGGGAACAGCTTTGAACTTTTCTTCATCGGGATGCTTTACCAGGTTGATGGCTGTAGGTACGGCCAGTACGTCTTCAATGCCTTTAACTTTTTTCAGATCGCGGAGCAGCTGATAATACGCATTAAATTTCTTTTCATTAAAGAATTGATCCGTCTGCACGCCAATTACCAGCAGGTTGCCGTCATCGCCGAATTTTTTCCTGAATTCCTGGTAGGCTTTGTATTTGGGATTATCGAGCGGTATGGCCCGGGTAAATTCATAGCTTAACTGCACTTTGCTGGCATGATAGCCCATAAATCCGGTTAAAGCCAGTAAAAAAACCAGGAGTACAATACGATATTGGAGAATAAATTGTCCGAGCCGGTACCACATAAGGGAATCAGGTATAGTGAGGCTGCAAAGAAAGGCAAAAAAGCCCAATAGGGGCATGACTCTTTGTGATACTTTTGGGGAGTGAGTATCCGGCTTTTACTTCTCTTATTGTGCGGCAGTGTGCTGACTATGGCACAGCCTGGTCCGGTGCCCCCTGGTCAGTGGCGGGAGCACCTGCCCTATAACAGTACCATTGACCTGGCTACCGGTGATGGTGCCGTGATAGCGGCTACCCCATACAGCCTTTTCCGTGTACAGCCTGCCACCGGGGAAATCAGCCGCTACAGTAAGATAACCGGGCTCAGTGAAACGGGGATCAGTGTGATCAGTATGGATGAAGCTGGGACCCGTTTGCTGATTGCTTATCAGAACAGTAATCTGGATATACTATACCGCCAGCGTATCTACAATATCCCGGATATAAAAAGAGACAACAGCGCCGGCGATAAAACAATATATGCCTGCTGGCCTCTGGAGAATAAGTTTTACCTCTCTACCGGCATTGGTATTATTGTGGTGGATGCAGCACGTTACGAAATCAGCGACACCTGGCAGATCGGGAACGGGGGCAACCCGGTAAAAGTAAACGGGTTTACCGCGGACGCCGTTTATTTCTATGCTGCAACCGAACAGGGATTGAAAAGACTGCCCCGCAACAGTACTAACCCTGCCGACTATGCGAACTGGCAAACGGTCAGTGGCAGCAATGGCCTGCCGGCCGGCGCCTGTCAACAGGTACTCAACCTGGGCGGCTCCATCATTCTGCAGCAACAGGATCGGTTGTATAAATTGGAAGGCAGTACCTGGACATTACTTTATACCGATGGCTGGCCGGTGGTGAATGTTCATGTCAGTGAAAATAAACTACTGATCAGTGCCCGGCAATCCAATGGTATCAGCCGTATACGTATACTGCAGGCGGATGGTACTGTGGTCCGCACACTGGAGAACAGTGCGGCTGTATCTTTTCCGCGAAAAGCATTGCTGCTGAACAATGAACCCTGGGTGGCGGATCAGTATGCGGGGTTGTCCCGGTTTGGCGCCACTGCCACCTTTACCAATTATACACTCAATGCACCGCAGGCTGCCGGAAGTGGTGAAATGCTGGTGTATAACCAGGTTTTTTACGCCTCCTCCGGTGCGGTGAATGATGCGTGGAATTATCAATACAACGGAGACGGCATTTTCAGGTTACAGGAAGGCGAATGGACAAATATCAACCGGTATCGTTTTCCGGTGTTGGATTCCCTTCTGGATATACTCTCCCTGGCAGCTGATAAAAGAGATGGAACTATCTGGGCCGGTTCTTATGGCGGAGGGCTGATCCATATGAAAAACGGCCCGTCGTTTGAGTTGTTTAAACAGGGATACCTGGATGCCACAGTGGGTGATCCGGGGAGTTACCGGGTGGCCGGACTTATGTTTGACAGCGGGAATAATCTCTGGATTTCCAATTTCGGCGCTGCACAACCGCTGAAATTGCGGAAAGCGGATGGCAGCTGGAAAAGTTTTACACTGCCGTTTCCGCTTTTTGAAAACGCGTTGGCGCAGATTATAGTGGATGACTTTGATACAAAATGGATAGTAGCTCCGCTGGGAAACGGACTGGTTTGTTTTAATCATGGCACATCACCGGACAATACCGGCGATGACCGTTGGAAAAAATTGGGTAGGGGAACCGGCAACGGAAATTTGCCTTCTGACAATGTGCAGTGCCTGGCAAAGGATAAATCCGGTTTTATATGGGTAGGTACGGATAATGGTATTGGCGTTTTTCAATGTCCGGACCAGGTAGTAGCCGCCGGGTGTGATGCTGTCTGGCCGGTAGTACCTGCGGGCAATTTTGCGGGGTATCTATTTCAGGGGCAAACAGTGCGGAGTATTGCAACAGACGGCGCGGATCGTAAATGGGTGGCGACTCCCGCGGGTGTTTTTCTGATCAGTGCCAGTGGCGAAAAAGTGCTGGAGCATTTTACAGAAGCCAACAGCCCGCTGCTGAGTAATGATGTATTGAAAATTGCCATTGACGGCCATTCAGGAGAAGTATATTTTGCAACCCGCAAAGGCACCTGCTCCTACCGGGCCGAAGCCACAGCGGGTGGAAGCAACAATGAGGAGTTGCTGGTATTTCCCAATCCGGTGCCACCTGGATTTGCAGGTACCATTGCCATACGGGGCGTGGTGAATAATGCCATTGTGAAAATAACAGAGCTGGATGGGAAGCTGGTATACCAGACAAGAGCCCTGGGCGGACAAGCGATATGGGATGGAAGGAATTACAGGGGGCAACGCATTTCCACCGGTGTATACCTTGTATTGGTACAGGAAGAGGGAGGAAAAGAAAGAGCGGCCGCCAAAATCTTTTTTATCAACCGCTGATGCCGGATAAACTACATAAAACAAAGGGGCTCGTGCTGCGGGCCGTCAAATATGGAGAGACCAGCCTGGTGGTTACCATTTTCACTGAATTATTCGGTGTGCAGTCCTATCTTGTAAACGGCGTGCGTACTTCATCCAAAAAAGGCAGCGGGAAAGCCAATGTTTTTCAGCCGGCCGCAATGCTGGACCTGATCGTATATCACAATGAACTGAAACAGCTCAACCGGATAAAGGAATTTAAATGGAGTGTATTGTATGACCATATTTTTTCGGATGTGCCTAAAAACGCGGTGGCCCTGTTTATGGTGGAGTTACTCACCAAATGTCTGCGGCAACCGGAGAATAATCCGGACCTGTTTCATTTTACTGAAGATTGTATGCTGTACCTCGACAAAAGCCGGGGAACTGTGATGGCTAACATGTCTTTATTTTTTGCGCTTCATTTACCGGTGCATTTTGGTTTCCGGTTATCCGATAATTATTCACCAGAAGATGGCTATCTGGATCTCAGGGAAGGCGGCTATACAAACCAGCAGCCCGGGCATCCTTATTTTCTGGAAGCGCAACAGGCACAGGTTGTATCGCAGTTGCTGAAAGTAATGCAGCCGGATGAACTGGAAGAAATTAAACTGAATCATGATTTCCGCCGGCAGTTATTACAACAGCTGGAAAATTATTATGCCCTGCATATCCAGGATTTTGGTACGCTGAAAACCGTACAGGTATTGAGAGCGGTGCTGAGCTGAGCTTTACAGTAACCGTTCCGCGCAGGAGAAATCATCTTCCATCCGCACTATTCCCGGCCGGGTTCCCTTTGCAAATGATCCCAGTTCATTGCCCCATTCCAATGCGTTGGCGCCATTGCGGGTGGCCCATTGCAGTAAAGTGGCTTCAGGAATATGCGGGAAATGCGTGCGTATGGCCTGTATTTCTTTGCTGATATTCAGCTGCCAGTTGCTGCTGTAACTATCCGTCCCTAATACAATCTGGCAATCATGCTTCATCAGCAGCTCCACCGGCGGCACTTTGTTTTCAATATACAGGTTAGCATTGATGCAAAGACAGTAAACCAGTTTTAAGCCATTGGCGTTTGCGAATGCATTGGCCCATACCATATCTTCTTCGGGCATAAACGTGTTGTGGATCAGGAAAATGGTTTGTCCGTTTGTGAAATGCGGCAAAACCGAGCGGATACTGCTCTTTCCGGTTACGGTGAAAGGAGAACCTTCAATGCCGATTGCTTTAAAAAACCGGAGGTATGCTCCGCCACCTGTTTTATAGAGTTCATCTTCGGCCGGATGTTCCTGGTTATGGATGGAGATGATCTGACCAGCCGTAGCTTCATTAATCATCCGGAAGCTGGATGTGGAAATACTGTAGGGCGCATGTGGCACCAGTGTGGTGCGATGCGGGAGGGGACTGCTCTTCAGGGCTTCTGCTAAATCCCGGGCCACAACGGAATAGTGGGCTATTCTTTCATCCGCTTTTTCTTCGGTAAAACTCAGCACTTCCACAAAATTCTGCCAGCGGATACGACTGCGTTTTTTCACCGCGGCTGTATCTGCCGTATTGCCTATATCACCAACGGCTACGATGCCATTGTCTTCCATCTCTTTTTCCGCACGGATGATTTCCGCTTCAATAACTTCAGGGGCAAAGCCTCTTTTGGTAACTACTGAAGAAAGGAAGTCAATCAGGCCTGTATGCGGAGGGATCACATTTTTCAGGTGACTGAGTTCAAGGTGGCAGTGGCAATTGATCAGCCCGGGACTGAGGATACCCTTTACCTGTTTTACATCCTCCCCGGCTTCTTCTGCAGGAACGATGGCCTCTATAGTGCCGGTTTCATCGGTGATCAGGACGCTGTTATCCAGGAAACGGGTGCCATCAAACAAGCGGGTGGCCTTGAACTTTTGGTAACGCATGGCGTAAAATTCTCAAAATCAAAAGGCAATCCCAAAAAATTATTCTTGTTACCTTTGCCGTCCTTTAGCGGGAACGGCCTGTTCCTCAAAAAGGAATCAAAATTATGTTAGACAGATTAGAGGCCATCAAAGCACGATTTGACCAGTTGGGAGTCGCACTCACCAACCCGGAGATTGTGGGTAACAATAAAAAATTTGCGGAAACCAGTAAGGAATACCGGAGCCTGGAAAAAATTGTATTGGCCTATACAGATTACAGGAAGATACTGGATGATATAGAATTTTATAAAGAGGCGCTGGCCGGTACGGATGAAGAGTTACGCGAACTGGCCAAACTGGAAGCACCTGCCATGGAGGAGAAGAAGCTTCAGCTGGAATCGTATATCCGGCAGTTACTGATACCCAAGGATCCGCAGGATGAAAAGAATGCCATACTGGAGATAAGAGCCGGTACGGGGGGTGATGAAGCCAGCTTGTTTGCCGGGGATCTGCTCCGGATGTATATGCGTTTTTGTGAGCGGAGAGGCTGGAAGACGGCGGTGCTGAGTGAAAATGAAGGAACAGTTGGTGGTTATAAGGAAGTGCAGCTGGAAGTAACCGGCGATGATGTATATGGTACATTGAAATTTGAAAGCGGCGTACACCGGGTACAGCGGGTACCGGATACGGAGGCCTCCGGCAGGGTACATACATCCGCGGCTACGGTAGCCGTGATGCCTGAAGCGGAGGAAGTGGACTTTGAGCTTAATCCGGCTGATGTGAAAATGGAAACAGCAAGAAGCGGGGGCGCCGGCGGACAGAATGTAAACAAAGTGGAAACCAAGGTAATGCTGACGCATATTCCCACCGGCACCGTGGTGGTATGTCAGACGGAACGGTCGCAGCTGGGCAACCGGGAGAAAGCGATGCAGATGATGCGTACAAAATTGTACGAAGAACAGGTAAGGAAGCAGGAAGATGAAATTGCCCGTCACCGGAAAAGCCTGGTAAGCAGCGGGGACCGGAGTGCTAAAATCCGAACGTATAATTTTCCGCAGGGGCGGGTAACTGATCACCGGATCGGCATGACATTGTACAACCTCGATGCGGTACTCAATGGCGATGTAAATGAACTGATAGATGCGTTACAGTTTGCGGAGAATGCGGAGAAACTGACCAAACAACAATAATCGTATTTCAATTTCTTTAAGGGGGGGGCTGGATTGTATGATCCGGCCCCCTTTTTTTCGTCTACTCTTTTTTTGCCGGCCGGATATTCTCTGTAACTTACAGGGAACTATAACCGGTATTAAACTATTTAATTTATTTGTATGCTTGAACAATTACTCGATCTTGTCAAAAATTTCGGAAAGGAAACCGTTGTGGAGAACCCGGAAATTCCGAATGAACAGAATCATGAAGTGCTGGCCGATGCCACGAAAACCATAACCAGTGGATTGCAAAATGTAATGGCCGGTGGCGGCTTGCAGAATATCCTGGATCTTTTTAAAGGTAACAGCGGCGCAGGTGCAGGTGGCGGATTATTAAAGAACCCGATGGTAAGTATGATGATCGGGCACTTTATCAGCAAGCTGGTAGGGAAGTACAATATGAGTCCTTCTTCTGCCAGTTCGGTAGCCAACAATCTTATTCCGAATGTGCTCAATGGAGTAATAACAGAAACCAATAATCCTGAAAATCCCGGATTTACACTGGATGGTCTGCTGGGCTCACTCACAGGCGGTGGCAGCGGCGGTGGCACCCAGTTACAGGATCTGCTCAGTCAGTTTACCGGGGGGGCGGATACCGGCAATTCCGGCGGCGGACTTGATATCCAGGACCTGATTGGCAATTTTACCAAAAAAGCACAGGACAGTTTTCAGCCATCTTCCCAATCAGGTGGCGGCGGACTGATGGATATGATTAAGGGATTTTTATCCAGGTGATTGATTAACAGTTTATAAAAACTGCATCAGGAGTTTGGCACGAATTTTTCAATATTAGGCTGAGACGCTTTTTATCTGTTCTTTGTCATTTGATTGTCAGTTACCCGTTTTCGTAAGATAAGCATGAACTAACAATTGTTTTTACTTGTTTATGCAATAAGTGTTGTCATTGCATCGTATTAATTAGCAGTGTGATGGAGAATTTTACGAAGAAGAGAGGGAGTGAAATTCCGGTATATTTTCTTTTAATGTTTCATTAACACCGGCATTCATACTATTGGCAGTACATTTGCGTTATAGATATAGAAATTCAGAACTCATTATAAAGACAGTCAATTTTCTCATAAGCAGTTAGTTTTGGTTGCGACCCCTGTTTCCACAGGGGTCTATTTTTTTATAAAGTACTTCCTGCTGAAAAGATAGCCTGCATAAGTTCCCACGGCATCTGCCACAATATCCCAGAAATCAAAAGACCGGTTGGGGACACAATATTTCTGAAAGAACTCCATACCGACTCCGTACAACGTAGCCAGTATTGTAATTCCAATAAACAACTGCCCCCATTTTTCCTTTTTCTTCTGCAACCGCATCAATCCCCAGCACCAGCATACAACCAGTACGGCAAAGAGACCGGCATGTACCCATTTGTCAAACTGAACTTTGCTGAACCAGTCTTCTGTGGGAAAAGCGGAGCCGGGTAAAGTCAGTAAGAAACTTACAACAAAAAGCCAGCCCAGTCCTGGCAAGAGGAAGAATGTCCGGCGTATCATGCACAAAAATTTCTTGTATATACGAAAAGAGGTTTCATTGTATGATTGCATCAGTGTTGAACCTTATACAGGTTACTGATGAAAACCAAACAGATCACTTAACCGATAGTATCCGGAAAATTAAACGGGAAAACAGATGGCTGAAATCAGTCAACCATTGACTGGTAGGCGGCTGCATCCAGGAGTGCTTCCACATCAGCCGGATTATTAACCGTCATTTTTACCATCCAGCCTTCACCATAAGGATCGGAGTTTACCAGTTCCGGAGCGCCACCCAACCCGGGATTGAGTTCGGTGATTGTTCCGCTAACCGGTAAGAACAGGTCAGAAACGGTTTTTACTGCTTCCACCGTACCAAAAACAGCACCGGCTTCCAGGCTTTTGCCGATTGTGTCTACTTCCACATATACGATATCACCCAGCTCACGTTGTGCATAATCTGTAATACCGATAGTGGCCGTATTGCCATCTAAGCTGATCCATTCATGGTCTTTGGTGTAGCGGAGGTTAGCGGGGTAACTCATAATCAATGATTTTGAGTTGCAAACCTAAGGGAAAAACAGGGAAATGAAAAAGGGTCAGTATTTCAGGTCAGGTATTTTCACCGGAATATTCAGGCCGTTCATGGCAGTATTTGCACCATTTGTCGGGAAAGGCTTTTTACAACCTGCCCCCGCACGGTATATTTGTCCTTCAAATTACAAAAACCATTAAGAATGAGAAAGTTAGTATTGATTTTTTTGAGCACCCTGACCTTATCCTTTGCCGGATCTGCTCAAAAAATTGCTGGAGAGGTAAAAGATGAACAGGGGAAGGGACTGGAAAAAACCACGATTTCATTATTGCGTTCAAAAGATTCATCCGTAATAAAGCTGGGGATCACTGCCCGGGATGGCAGTTTTGAACTGGAAGCCGCAGCCGGTTCATACCTGATCAGTGCTTCACATATCGGGTACACAACCCGTTATTCAGCCATTTTTGAGCTGAAGGAACCCATACGTATACCCGAAATTATACTGGAAAAAGCGGCGGCCTCCCTGCAGGGAGTAACCGTAAGTTCTCAGAAACCGGTAATAGAGGTAAGGGCGGACAAGACAATCCTGAATGTTGAGGGTACCATCAACGCAGTAGGAAATGACGCGCTTGAATTACTGCGCCGCAGTCCCAGTGTAATGGTGGATAAAGATGACAATATCAGCCTGGCCGGCAAAAACGGGGTACAGGTATATATTGACGGTAAACCATCACCTCTTTCCGGAGCTGATCTGGCTAACTATCTGAAAAGTATGCAGTCTTCACAAATTGAAGCCATTGAAATCATCACTAACCCGTCAGCCAAATATGAAGCAGCGGGGAACGCGGGGATTATAAATATCAAATTAAAAAAGAATAAAAGTTTTGGTACCAATGGTTCCGTAAATGCAGGCTATACACAGGGCGTTTATGGAAAAGGTACCGCGGGTATTAACCTGAATCACCGGAATAAGAATATAAATGTGTTTGGTAATTACAATTACAATAAAGGTAATTACCTGATGAAAATGAATTCTGAACGGACGCAGTTCGATACGCTGTTTCTGCAGAAAAATGAAATACTGTTCCGCAATAATACCCATGGGTTTAAGGCCGGTATGGATTATTTCATTGACAAATTCCGTACGATCGGTGCCGTGGTAAACGGGAACCTGGCCAGCAATGACCTGAATACTTCCGGTCCGATGGATTTTATCTATTTGCCCACGGGACAAAACGACCGTGTACTCAAGGCTACCAATCACAATGATATGAAGCGCGATAACCTGAACGCGAACCTGAATTACCGGTTTGCAAAAACGGGTGGCGCGGAGCTTAACCTGGATGCGGATTACGGATTTTTCAAAATCCGGTCCAACCAGTTTCAGCCAAACTACTATTACCTGTCCAATGGCACTACGGAAATCAGCCGCGCCATTTACAATATGATTGCGCCTACGGATATAAATCTCTACTCGGTTAAAGCCGATTATGAAACCAACTATAAAGGCGGAAGACTGGGTTTTGGCGGAAAAATCGGTGTGGTGGAATCGGATAATGATTTTCAGCGCTACGATGTGTATACGAACGGGAAAGTGCTGGATACCCTGAAGAGTAACCGCTTTAAGTACAAGGAGAATATCAATGCGGTGTATGTAAATTATATTAAACAGTTTAAGAAAGGGGTGATGATCCAGGCCGGCCTGCGTGCGGAGAATACCCATTCCGATGGCAACTCCACCGGGTTCAAACAAGTAAGTAATGTGATGGTGCCTTACGATTCCACATTCAGCAGGGATTACACCAATCTCTTCCCCAGTGCGGCGATCACGTTTAATAAAAACCCGATGAAGCAGTGGACGGTCTCTTATTCCCGCCGGATCGACCGGCCGGCTTACCAGGACCTGAATCCGTTTGAGTTCAAACTGAATGAATATTCCTTTATGAAAGGGAATACAAGGCTGCAGCCGCAGTACACCAACAGTTTTGATATCACCCATGTATACAAGTACAGACTGACGACCAAACTGACCTACAGTCATGTGAAAGATATCTTTGCCCAGATACCGGATACGGTAGACAAGACAAAGAGTTTCATGACCAAAAAGAACCTGGCCACACAGGATGTGGTAGCGCTGAATATCAGTTATCCGTTCCAGTATAAATGGTACAGTTTCTTTGCCTCACTGAATTCGAATTATTCTCATTATGTAGCCGACTTTGGCGGAGGTGACCGGAAAGTAAATCAGGAAGTATTCTCCCTGACTTATTTTATGCAGAACAGTTTCAATCTGGGTAAGGGCTGGACCGGTGAAGTGAGTCTGCTCTATATCTCTCCTTCCGTATGGCAGGGGCTGATCCGTTCGGATGCGATGGGTAATGTGGATGCCGGTTTACAAAAAGTGATATTAAAAGGGAAAGGCAATGTGAAAATCGCGATGAGTGATATTTTCAGAACCATGAAATGGGGTGGAGATACCCGCTTTGCCGGCGTCACCAACCGTTTTTCCGGAAACGGGGAAATGCAACAGGTAAAACTGAATTTCAGCTACCGGTTTGGCAACAGCCAGGTAAAAGCCGCACGTCAGCGAAAGTCAGCCATTGAAGAAGAAAGAAAAAGAGCAGAAGCTGGTGGCGGACAGCAGGGGGGAATGGGAAACCAGTAGCTAGTTAGTAGTCGGGAGTTAGGAGTCGGGAGTCAATACAAGTTAGAAGTCTGGAGTTAGTAGTCGGGAGTGAACAGCCCCTTCTATGGTGTAGTAATGAAAATTGAGCATTGAAAATTGTGTATTCCATTTGAAAGGAATGTTCAATTTTCAATGCTCAATTGCTTTCAACTTCGTACTTCGCACTTCGTACTTCGCACTTCGTACTTCGCACTTCGTACTTCGCACTTCGTACTTCGCACTTCGTACTTTATTTGTGTTTCTTTCTTTTGATCAGCTTCGCTTTTACAATCACAACATTTTCGATTGGCCGGTCACGGTCGGCGGCTTTGCTGGTGGGTACGGCGGCGATTTTATCTATGACTTCAAGGCCTTTCACCACTTCGCCAAAAACGGTGTAGTTCTGATCGAGATGAGGAACACCACCAAGGGTTTTATACACTTCCCGTTGTGCAGCGGGAATTTTTCTTTTCAGACGATAAGTTTCCACTGAGTCAAGACCGGCTTCGGTAAATACTTTTCCCTGGGTAAGATAGAACTGACTGCCACTGCTGGCTTTTTCCGGGTTATTATCCCGGGCTGCGGCAATCACGCCCTTTTTGTGAAAGAGCGTGGTACGAAATTCAGCAGGTACACGGTAAGTTGGCCCTCCATTACCCAGCGGTTTTCCAGAAGGGGCCGTTTTACTATCCGGATCGCCTCCCTGGATCATGAAATTTTGTATGACGCGGTGAAATAATACGCTGTCATAAAAGCGGGTCTTGACCAGTTTCAGGAAATTGTCACGGTGCAGGGGCGTGCTGTCCGATAAACGGATTACGATATCGCCCATACTGGTTTGCAACAGCACATCTCTTTTCTTCCGGTCTTTCTTCGTCACAACAGAGTCAGCCTGAGCAAAACAACTGACCGTGAATAATAGTAAGGCTAACAGGGACATTGCTTTTTTCATAACAGGTATTCGTTGGTTAAAATCCGTTTTCTTCAAAATAAAGCAGGACATGGTCTTTCAGAAAATTTTCCTGGTCCATCATGTGCATTTCGGGCATCGGCTTCAGCTGTTTGAAATGCGGCCAGCCGTCTGCATCCACGCCTTCCAGTTCATAGTATCCGCTTTTGGATAACAGGGAACAGACAGCCACGTGCATAAGGTCCTGTTTCTGTTCTTTGGTGAATTTTTCTTTGATATCCCCGAATTCCTGGATACCGATCAGGAATAAAATGGTTTCCATATCGGGTTTTTTACCGAAGCGTTCCACCAACCGGGCTTCCAGGTTCCACCAGCGTTGCTGCAGGTCGTCATTTGCTAACATCCGGCAAAGATAATGGGGCAGGGGCCTTTCGCGTGGGTTAAAATTGCCGGGAGGAATCAGACCGGGATTCGGGGCGCAGCGGTTATCTTTGCGCAAAATTTCAGCATTATGTTACAATTACAGGTATTGCGGCAAAATCCACAGTGGGTTAAAGAGAAACTGGCAGTAAAGCATTTCAGTGATCTGTCGGTGGTGGATGCTGTGTTGTCGCTGGATGAGGAACGGAAAAAGCTGCAGCTGGACTTTGATAATAACCAGGCGAAAGTGAACAGCACGTCCAAAGAGATCGGGATGCTGATGGGAAAAGGACAAAAAGAGGAAGCGGAAGCTAAAAAGCAGGAAGTAGCCGCGTTAAAAACCATGCTGGAGCCGATTTCAGTACGGCTGGCAGAAGTGGAAAAGCAATTACAGGATGAACTGGTGAAACTTCCCAACCTGCCATCTGATCTGGTGCCCGCCGGAAAACATGCGGTGGATAATCTGAATGTAAAAGAGGCAGGAACCAAACCTGCATTAGCTGCAGATGCGGTGCCCCATTGGGACCTGATAAGGAAATATGATATTATCGATTTTGAAACCGGGGCAAAGATTACCGGCAGCGGTTTCCCTTTGTATAAAGGCAAAGGCGCCAAACTGCAGCGGGCATTGATTTCTTATTTCCTGGATTATAATACAGCGGCTGGTTATACGGAATACCTTCCCCCGCTGATGGTGAATGAAATGTCGGCTTACAGCACCGGTCAGTTACCGGATAAGGAAGGGCAGATGTATTATATGGCCGCCGATAATTATTACATGATTCCGACGGCGGAAGTACCGGTCACCAATATTTACCGCGATGCGATGCTGAAGGAAGCCGACCTGCCCATTAAGATGACGGCCTATACTCCCTGTTTTCGCCGGGAAGCCGGTAGTTTCGGGGCGGATGTCCGCGGGCTGAACCGGTTACACCAGTTCGATAAAGTGGAAATCGTACAGCTGGTTCATCCGGATAAAAGCTATGAAACCCTTGACAGCATGGTCACGCATGTGGAAGGTTTATTGCAGGCACTGGAACTGCCGTACCGGATTCTCCGGTTATGCGGTGGCGATATGAGTTTCGCGTCTGCACTGACCTACGATTTTGAAGTATACAGTGCCGCGCAACAAAAATGGCTGGAAGTAAGTTCTGTCAGCAATTTTGAAACCTTCCAGGCAAACCGGATGAAAGTGCGGTTCAAAGATGAAAAAGGAAAACCGCAGCTGGCGCATACATTGAATGGCAGTTCCATGGCCTTGCCCAGGATCGTGGCCGCACTGCTCGAGAACAACCAGGTGGCAGATGGTATACAAATGCCGGCCGTATTACAGCCCTATCTCGGGTTTGCAAAAATTCAGTAGTGCTGCTTATGTGATTGCATTTACGGAAGCGTTAACATAATCATTTGTGAAAAGGCAGGAAATCATTATTTCCTGCCTTTTTTGTGTGCAGTTTTGCTGCACTAAAACCTACATCATGAAGAAACAATACATTTTATTGACAGCGGGAATCCTGTTTACCGGTATCATCAATGCGCAGTTTACAAAAGGCGACCGGGTAGTGGGAGCGGGATTGAGTATACAGCATAACGCTTACGAATCCAATGCCAGCTCTTTTCCTTATACCAGTAAAACCAATAACGGAAATATTTCAATTGATCTCGGGTTCGCCAACAGGCAAAACCGGTTGAGTGGTTTTTATCTCAGTGGTGGCTATGGAAAATCAAAAAACGAGTATGCGTCTCAGCCTTCCTCAAATTTCAATTCAGAAAGTTTCGGTGTGGGGGGAGGCTTTTTTACCAGGAGGTATCAGCCGATCGGAAAAAATTTTTTCCTGTTTGCGGAAGGCCGGGCGGGCATTGATTACGGGAAGCAGAATAATTCCAGCAACAGCCTTGTGGAACGAAAAACTTTAAATGTAAGTGCTGGTCTCTTTCCGGGTATATCCTATAAAACCGGCAAACACTTTTTACTCGATTTACGGTTTGGGGATTTTGTCAACCTTGGGTATAACCATATCACGGATAAAGGTGTTGGGAATACGAAAACCGAGCAAACGAATTTCGGTTTCAGCAGCAGTCTCGGCCTGGGCTATTTAAGCAATATGGGAATTGGCATCCGGTGGATTATGCCTGGGGGGAAGAAATGAGTAATGAGTAATGAATAATGAGTGACGAGTGGCATGGGGCATTATGATAAAAGGGTGATCCGGAAAACGGATCACCCTTTTTAATGCGGATAGATATTTATAATTACGGTTGTGCGAAACTGTTACGTGCGCCGCCGGCTGCAAAAACGGCCAGCATACGGGATTGTTGTCCCAGGCTGAACATATACATACAGGCATCGTCGGAATAATCCATATAGTTCATGGTCATTTCAACAGGGGTGCCGGTACAGGTGCTCTTATGGCCGGCTGCGGGGCATCCGTAGTTGGCTGTATTGTGCAGCGGAGTATCACCTACCTGGTCATTGCCGCACGTGGCATCGCCCCAGATATGACGGAGATTCATCCAGTGACCCACTTCATGGGTGGCGGTACGTCCTTTATTGAATGGTGCGGCCGCGGTACCCGTTCTTCCGGTGGCATTGTCATCCAGAACCACACCGTCTGTGGCAGAAGCGCCGCCGGGGAACTGGGCATAGCCTAAGATACCACCGCCCATATTACATACCCAGATATTGAGTTTGGTAGTGGGACTGGTGGGCGCAATACCCTGAGCGCTTTTCTTCATGGCATCATTGGTACTCCAGCTGGTTTTAGTGGTAGAACGGCGGTTTACCGCATCCAGTACAAAGCGGATACCGATATTGCCGGCCTTAACCGTGCTATAAGTAGAAGTGGCATTGTGGTCGGCATTGGTACCGGCGAAATCCTCATTCAGTACGTCAATCTGCGATTGCAACTGCGCAAGGGAAACATTCTGTGCCGCCGTACGGTAAAGCACATTAAAAACAACAGGGATTTCAATTACCCCGTTTACCAGGCGATATTGCAACGGATTAGCGACCACCTGCCGGGTGAACTCCTCAATTTCATTCATCCGTTTTTGTAATGAAGGATCTGCTTTCAATTGTTCATCCAGCACATCAGCAGCGGCGCAATGCCGTTGTGATGCAACCACATCTTCATCGGGCAGACTTTCTTCTTTTGAACCTGATTTGTTACAGCTCATCATGAATAAAAGGCTGCCTGCTAATAAGACAAGAGATTTCTTCATAAATAAATAGTTTGGTTTGTGTTTAAATGACCAATCAATTTATTTTAATTTTTTGTCATGTCTGGTTTTTTCTCTGCACTATTATTGCAACCTGGTTACTATTTGCAAGTCTTACGGGGATTTACGTATTTCCGTATATTCAGGAATGCGAAACAAAACCATTCCCTGCGTAATTGTACTGTGCTTACTTTTTGCCTGTTCCCGAAAGACGGCACCGGAGATACCTGCCCGTACAGGAACCACCCGTTCAATAGATGTATCCGCAACCCTAACCGGTGATGCAGAACGTGGTAAACAATTATTCGGGGCCTCCTGTAAGCGATGTCATGGGTTACCCGAAGCCGGCCAGTTTTCGAAAAGCCGTTGGGAAGCCGTATTGCCTTCCATGGTGCAAAAGGCGAAACTGGAGCCACAGGAAGCGGCGGATGTAAAAGAGTATGTGATGACCCGGCTGATCAAATAATATCAGGTAGTTAGCTGCCTGATTTTTTTGTGCATCACCCAAAACCAGAGCGGAGGAATCAGGGAGAGTAACATCATGCCCGGGTAACCGGTGGGCATCTGAGGTGCCTGATCATGATGACGGAGCACCTGGTATTTGCGGCTGGCGAGATAATGATGATCTGAGTGACGGCTGAGTTCAAACAACATCAGCCGGCCGATGATATGATCACTGTTCCAGCTATGTTCCGGTAATGCTCTTTCATATTTCCCATCACCCGTTTCTTTTCGCCGCAAGCCGTAATGCTCGATATAATTTACCGTTTCCAGCAAAATGATACCAATCCCGGCGGCGGCCAGAAAATACAGACAGATCAGCCCGCCAAACCAATAATAAATGCCGGCAATCAGGGCCAGTTGAAACAAGTGGCCTTGTATCATTTCATTGTGTAATGAAATGACCGGTTTTCCTTTTTTCCGTTGTTCCCCGTTGGCAATATGCCAGGCACTGATATAACTGAAAACAATGGTTCGGAAATAAAAAAGGTAAATCATTTCACCATAGCGGGCACTGCTGGGATCTTCGGGAGTGGCTACCCGTTTATGATGTCCTTTATTATGTTCCGTAAAAAAGTGCATATAAAGCGAAGTCAGCAACAGGGCTTTGGCGAGAAATTGTTCAACACGATTGACCCGGTGGCCCAGTTCATGCGCCACGTTAATACCAAAAATGCCACACAACAAGCCCATGACCCAGATCCGTCCAATGATATCAATAAGCGAAAGCGAACCGGACTGCATGGAGAAAAGAAATTTTACCAGCATAACATACTGCAGGACTACAATCAGGTATAAAAGATAATCATAGGTACGGTCATTGCGGGCCAGTTCTTCTTCGGCCGCCGTCATATTGGCCGGGTCGGGTTTGATGAACAATTCGGCTACCGGAATAAATACCCAGGCCCAGGCAAGTGGCAACCAGACCTGCCAGCCGGTAACTTCAAAGGACCGCCAGGCGCCTAAGAAAATAATAAAAGGGGAGAGGTATTTAAAGGAGCGGGTTGTCACCTGTATTTATTTAACAATTCAAATCTAAAAATAAGAACGGATTTTCATCGTTTAAAATAAACTAATCCGCGATCTCTTTTAAACATAGTAACTTTCTTACAGTCTGAACTTAAAATATAGGTAGCATGCCCGCAAAGAATCAGTTAAGAAACCAGCACCTGATGTGGAGAGCCGGTTTCGGTCCCGCTGTGGAACAATTAGGAGACCTTGACAAGTACAGCCCCCAGCAGATTTATAAGGCATTGGTAAAAGCCTCGGCCAAAAAGCCGGACTATATAGATGTGGCGGATGATTACCTGAAAGGGTTACTGATGGGTATTGAAGAAGTGGGTCGTCAGCAAAAAAAAGAACTGGATCCCGATGAACGGAAAAAAGTACAGCAGAAAAACCGGGAAGGCGTACGTAATCTCAATATGTATTGGTTATATGAGATGGTGAATACCTCGGCGCAACTCCGGGAGAAAATGGCTTTCTTCTGGCATGGTCATTTTGCCTGCCGGAACCTGAATGTGTTTTACCAGCAGGGATTGCTGGATATTCTGCGCCGCAATGCACTGGGCAGTTTTCGTACCATGCTGAAAGAAGTTTCCCGTTCGGCAGCCATGTTGAATTTTTTAAATAACCAGCAGAATAAAAAAGATCATCCCAATGAAAATTTCGCCCGGGAAGTAATGGAACTTTTTACACTGGGTCGTGGTAACTACACGGAAAATGATATTAAAGAAGCCGCCCGCGCTTTTACCGGCTGGGGAGCCAACCTGAAAGGGGAGTTTCAGTTCAGGAAGTTTCAGCACGACTTTGGGGCTAAAACAGTGCTGGGCAAGACCGGCAATTTTGACGGGGAGGAAGTGCTGGATATTTTACTGGAACAAAAGCAAACAGCCCTGTATATAACACAGAAGATTTACCGGTTTTTTGTCAATGAGCAGCCGGATAAGGAAAAGATCGGGTGGCTGGCAGACCGGTTTTACAACAGCAATTATGAGATCGGCAAGCTGATGGAAGATATTTTTACCAGTGACTGGTTTTATGAGGAGAAAAATACCGGAGCCCTGATAAAGTCGCCGGTGGAACTGCTGGTAGGCATTCAACGGATGCTGCCGATGAAACTGGAAAATGAAGAAGCCCTGATGCTGTTGCAGCGGGTGTTGGGTCAGATCCTGTTCTATCCGCCTAATGTGGCAGGCTGGCCGGGTGGCCGGAACTGGATTGACAGTTCTTCACTGATGATGCGTATGCGGATTCCCCAACTGATCAATGATGTGGACGAAATGAATGTGAAAGCCAAAGATGACGATGATACCATGATGGGCATAAAGAATGCGGATAAAAAAGCCCTGCTACCCGGAGGTATGAAGAAGCAGCAGATCAATGCGCGTGTGGACTGGGTGCCTTATGTGAAGCACTATGAAAGTATTCCCCGGGAAAAACTGGCAGCAGGAATCAGCAGTTACCTGCTTCAGACAAAATCCGGAGTAAGCCAGGAGCTGATAACCCGTTTTTCGGATCAGACTGGCCGCGAGCATTTCATTAAGACAGCTACGATACAGATTATGAGTACACCGGAGTACCAGCTCTGTTAACGCAAGTACGGAATACAAAATACGAAGTACGGAATACGAAGTACGAAGTACGGGAAGCAGATCGGGAGGGGTTTTGATTTTATAATGAGAATAAACAGTTTACCATGCATTTCAACAGAAAGCAGTTCATACAGGCCGGATCGTTGGCGACAGCCTCACTGATGTTGCCAAAGTTTCTTAAAGCCTTTGAAGGATCCGGATTGGTATTACCCGGGAATAAAGTGATTGTAATCCTGCAGCTCAGCGGCGGGAATGACGGGTTAAATACGGTGATTCCCTATCGCAATGATCTGTATTATAAAGCAAGGCCGAGACTGGGTATTACAAAGGACAAAGCCTTATCTCTGACTGATGAAACAGGTTTGCATCCGGCATTACCGGCATTTAAGGAATTATATGATGACGGGTCATTATCCATATTGAATAACGTGGGGTACCCCAATCCGGATCGTTCACATTTCCGCAGCATGGATATATGGCATACTGCCAGTCAGAGTACGGAATACTGGAACCAGGGCTGGCTGGGCCGCTACCTGGATGCGCAATGCCAGGGTTGCGATAAACCCACACAAGCTATCGAAATTGATGACGTACTCAGCCTGGCTCTGAAAGGAGAGCAGGTGAAAGGTATTGCAGTAAAAGACCCGAGGCGTTTATATGGCACAGCCAATGAAAAATTTTTCCGCGAGGTTTTGAAAAATCACAAAGATGAAACCGGGGAGCAGCCCGTGGATTATTTATATAAAACCATGGCAGAGACATTGTCCAGTGCGGATTATATTTTTCAGCAAAGCCGCCTGCATCCTACCAATGCGGAATATCCGAAGACGGACCTGGGCAATAGCCTTAAAACCATTGCGTCCCTGATATTCTCGGAAATTAATACCAAAGTATACTATGTGTCACTGGGTAGTTTTGATACCCATATCAATCAGGATGGACAGCAACAGCGGTTGTTTACAGAAATGAATGACGCGGTTAAAGCTTTTGTAAAAGACCTGAAACAACAGCACCGTTTTGAGGATGTGCTGTTGTTTACCTTCTCTGAGTTTGGCCGCCGGGTGGAACAGAATGCCAGTGCCGGTACGGATCACGGAACGGCTAATAATATGTTCCTGATAAGTGGCGGACTGAAACAAAAAGGCATCCTCAATGCCATGCCCGATCTTGCCGATCTCAATGAAGGCGATCTGAAATACAACGTGGACTTTAAGAACGTATACGCTACCGTACTGAAAAAATGGCTGAACGCGGATGACCAGCTTATACTGAACAGGAAGTTTGATTACCTGAACTTTATTTGACAGAACGTGGTAGTTGAACGATGTGCCAATTAGCCAATTAGCAGATTAGCCGATTGGCCAATGAGAAGCGCGCAGTGCACTTAGCGCTTCTGCAGATGAATTATATACCTCCGCATTCTCTGCGGTTTAATTGTATTCTCTGCGCTCTCTGCGTACTCTGCGGTTAAATGTATTCCACCGCGCTCTCTGCGTACTCTGCGGTTAAATGTATTCTTCCGCGCTCTCCGCGGTGTTTATGCAATTACTTTTTTGTTTTTTGTGTGGCCACTTTATACAAGATAAATGTCATAGCCGCAAAGAAGCCAACACCCAATGCCATATATCCGCCGGAACCAAAGATGCCTGTAACGCGTTCTTCCATATTCACGGATTTCATGGCGGCTTCAAAGAAGACGGTGAGGATCGCGGCAATTACGCCAAACAGTGCCCCTCCGGCCACCAGTCCGGTAGCAAACAGGTTCCCTTTGCGCAGGTCTTCTTCCTCTTCCGGTTCACTTGTTTTTTTCGCCTTTCGGTCGGCCACACCCCGGATAAACCCTCCAATAAAAATGGGTAAAGTGGTTGACAGGGGCAGGTAAGTGCCCACGGCAAAACTCAGTGCTTTTACACCACAGAGTTCAAGTACAATGGCAATAAACACTCCAATGAGTACAAACTGCCAGTCGAGATTGAATGAAAGAATGCCTTTTATCAGTGTAGCCATCAGGGTGGCTTGTGGTGCAGAATAGGTTTCTCCAATGGCATGTTGCACACCGGTTGCCGCAAGGGCGGTGGAGGGTGTATCCAGAATTTTCACTGTCCAGCCGATAACAATAGAAGAAACAATAGCGCCGATAAACAATGCCAGCTGCTGGTATTTGGGTGTGGCACCAACGAGATACCCGGTTTTTAAATCCTGGGAAGTGGCACCCGCATTAGCCGCAGCCACACAGATCATACCGCCTACCACCAGGGCCATTGGTTCATATATTTTACCACTCCAGCCCACCCCGATAAATACCAGGCAGGTCGCCATGATCGTAGCGATGGTCATGCCACTGATCGGGTTATTGGAAGAGCCGATGAGTCCGACAATACGCGAAGACACGGTAACAAAGAAGGCACCGAAAATAATCACCAGTACACCGAGCAACAGCCGGCTGCCGATATTTTCTCCGGGTATAATGGAGAGCAGGGCCATAATCAGTATCAGCCCAAGACTTCCCAGTCCCACTACTTTTATACTCAGGTCCTGCTCGGTACGGAGCACACTCTTTCCGGCCGATTTATCTTTTACGGCACCAATACTTTCTTTAAAAGAAGAAACGATAGTGGGGATGGTTTTAATCAGGGTGATAAAGCCACCTGCGGCTACTGCTCCCGCACCGATTTGCCGGATATAAGCCCGGTATAAGGCTTCTGCAGAATCACTGAACGTATGTGTTGCGGCGTCCCAACCGAACTTTGCCGGATTGAGACCCAGCTTTGTTAACTGGGCAAATGTTGCATCGCCGGGTACCAGTGTGGCCAGTAAAGGAATCAGGACAAATGAACTTAAGACCCCTCCCGCTACCAGTATACCCGAAATTTTAGGACCGATAATGTATCCCACCCCCAGGTATTCAGGTGTTATTTCTCCACTGACCCGGGCAGAAGGGAGGTATTTGTTTTTAAGTTGTGTAACATATACCGGTACTTCCGCAATTACATGAAACACTTTTTGCAGAAAAGCATATGTGATGGCCACGCCCATTCCCAGGAAAGCGGTTTTAGCGAGATCGCCTCCTTTCTCACCGGCCTTCAGCACAGACGCACAGGCGGTACCTTCCGGGTACGGAAGGGATTCATGTTCTTTTACGATCAGTGAACGACGGAGCGGAATCATCATTAATGTACCCAGCATACCCCCGAGAATAGCCAGGGTCATAATGGTGAGATAATTAAAATAACTGCCACTGTCAGGCGAACTGAGAAACAGGAAACCGGGTAAGGTGAAAACCACACCGGCTGCAATACTTTCGCCGGCACTGCCGGTAGTTTGAATGATATTGTTTTCCAGGATAGTTGTTTTTAAGAACAACTTACCCAGCGCGATGGATAATACGGCTATGGGTATGGAGGCGGATACGGTAAGACCGGCTTTCAATGCCAGGTACACTGTAGCCGCACCGAATATAATACCGAAGATGGCTCCGGTTACAACAGATTTGATCGTGAATTCCGCCATACGGGCCTCGGGTGGTACAAAGGGGCGGAAGGTTTTTTGCTGATCAGCCATATGCAGTTGTTGTTTATAGGTGGAAGATACTGGCTGTTGGTGAGAACACCAACAGCAGACTGAAAATGAGTAATGAATAATCAGAAATGAGTAGCTGACTGAGCAGCTTTAAAGAAAAGACCCCTCCGATTTCCAGAGGGGTCTTTTCTTTAATACTCTTCGCAAATTACTCATTACTGATTACTCATTATTCATTCAATTCACTCCCTTTTCCTTCATCACCCGGTTCAGCCATTTCAATAACACAAACAGAAAAAGGGCGGCTCCGCCGAGGAGAATAAAGTTGAGCCAGAAATAATCGGTCTTGTCTTCATACTGATCCCATTTGCTGGCGAGAATGCCACTGAGTTTATTTCCAATGGACGTAGATAGAAACCAGCCACCCATCATCAGGGAAGTGATGCGGACCGGACTGAGTTTAGATACCAGTGACAAACCCATCGGGCTGAGGAATAATTCGCCGATAGTGACAACACCATAGCTGCCCACCAGCCACCATACACTTACTTTTTCCGTGCCGTTGTGACCGGCTTTTACAGCCGCCACCATTACCAGTACTGATAAGGCGGAGATCAGTAAGCCGAAAGCGATCTTGGTAGGGGTGGAGGGTTCTTTTCCTTTTCGTCGAAGCCAGGTAAAGAAAGCCACTACCAGTGGCGTGAGTACGATAACCCAGAAAGGATTGATGGATTGAGACAGACTGGGCAGCCAGGCTTTTACAACAGCGCCTTCTGCCGGTAATTTTTCCGGAGCTACATTCTTAAAATATGAAGGGTATCCTATTTCCCTGATTTCCTTTCCGTCGGCATCGCGCAGTTTACGAAACTGATGATCCAGGCTGGTAACTGAATCCAGTTTGTAGGTTGTGTTTGCGGGTTTGTCCGTTTGCTTTAAGGCCGTGAGCACATTACCCGTGACGCCACTCACTTCGCGATCTGTATACCGGCTGGCCCATGTATTGAGGGCTGATCCGTTTTGTTTGAAGATGGCCCAGAATAAAATAACCACTGCAAATATGGCAAGCATGGCACCCATGGCGGGACGTTCATCTTTACTGCTGCGCAGCAACAGTACTGTATAAAAAACGCATACGGGAATACAGGCGAAGATGAAAGCGTCGGTGGAATTGGAATCAAAAACATATCCTTCCGTGCCTTTGATAAACCAGCCGATTACGCCAAATATGATCGACGGGAGTATAACGGAAGCCAGAATCTGCCAGAGCGGCATGTCGCCGGGTTTCAACGGCTTGCGTACGTCATACGCTTTATAATGTTTGGTGCCCACAATAAAAGTGATCACCCCGATAAACATACCCACACCGGCGGCGGCGAAAGCGGCTCCCCAGCCGATCATAGTATATAAGGCCGCGCCAAAAAAATTGCAGATAAAAGCCCCCACATTAATACCCATATAAAAGATATTATATCCTTCATCCTTCTGGTGGATATGCTCCGGCGTGGAATACACATTGCCCAGCAGGGTGGAGATATTGGGTTTGAAGAAACCATTACCAACAATAACCAATGTCATTGATATATACAGCATGGTCAGGCTATGAATACCCATGGTGCAATAGCCGACACCCATGAGCAAACCGCCAAGAATAATTGAGCGGCGGTAACCAAGATAACGGTCGGCGATTAATCCGCCGAGGAAAGGGGTAAAAAACACCAGGGCGATAAAAGTGCCGTACAGACTGGCTGATTCTTTTTCATCCATATTGAATCCGTCGGCTGCATCCTTCAGGTATAATGTAAAAATGCCGATCATCAGGTAATAGCCAAAGCGTTCCCACATTTCAGAAAAGAAAAGAAAGGGCAGGGCTTTCGGGTGTTTCTTCCACATACATGAATCGTTTAGTCCGGAAAGATAGGCAAGGAAAGATTAAGGAAATAAAAAAAGGTGGCCATAGCGGCCACCTTTTTAATACGATGCAGGGTGATCAGTCAGCCCCGGTTTTATCCCGCACAATCTGGTTCAGCGATTTGATGCGGGAGTATATTAAAATACCACCTATAAATGCAGCAGCTACAAGAATCAGGAAGAACATTTTCTTATCGGTAAAGTCATCCCAGAAACTGGTCATTACACCGGCTACTTTACCACCGATGGAAGTGGATAAGAACCAGCCTCCCATCAGGAGCGACGTCAACCTGGCCGGAGCCAGTTTGGATACCAGCGAGAGACCCATCGGGCTCAGGAATATTTCGCTGATTGTAAAGATGAAGTATGTCAGCCATAGCCAGAGCGGTGAGGCTTTATGCGTATAAATGGAAGGCACAGACATGATGGCGAATACCATTACCAGTGCGGAAAGGCCGGAAATAAATAAGGCCATTCCGAATTTGGACATAGTGGTTGGTTCTTTACCTTTTGATCGAAGGAAGCTGAAGAAAGGCACAAAGAAAAGGGTCAGCAGTACAATGAAAAGCGGGTTAATGGATTGGAACAATTCAGTATTGGTGAGTTTTACATCTTTCCCCTGTGGTCTGTTTTCCGGGGGCACATTTACAAAGTAGGGATCCGGGCCCATCGTCTGTATCACTTTTCCGCTGTCGTCTTTTACTTCACGCATATACGGATCCAGCTGGTTTACCATTCGGGGCGTGTCGGTTACCTGCTGCAAGGGGAAAATGGCTCCTGTAATTTTAGCAGTCGTGGCAGAGGCTTCACGGTCAGTATGCTTTTCCGCCCACAAGGTAAGACCGGTGGCATTCTGATTATAGATTGTCCAGAACGCAATAGCAATAGCGAAGACAAACAAGAGGGCGCCGATACTTTTTTTATCCTGCCCCTTGGCGCGTACCCACAGCGACACATAAAAAGCGATTACCGGCAGACAGGCGAAAATAAACGCGTCATTCGCCTGTGTCCCCATAAACGGCGCACCGAATATTTTGGTCGGCAGTATCCAGCCGATTACTGCGGCTACAATGGCCGGAAGAAAAACAGTAGTAAAGATGGTTGAAAGCGGCATGTCTTCCGCCTGTACAGGTTTTTTAACATCTGCTTTTTTTATATCCTCATTATTGACAAAACCGGAAAGAATGACAAGACCGATGATGAGTCCTACACCGGCAGCACCGAATGCATAGCCCCATCCGTACGCATTCCGGAGCCAGGCAGCAACAAAGTTGCAGATAAAGGCTCCGATATTAATACCCATATAAAAGATATTATACGCATTGTCTTTAAGCGGCTTCAGATCCTCCCTGTTATAGATATTTCCAAGTAAAGTGGAAATATTGGGTTTGAAAAAGCCATTTCCGACAATAATCAGTGCAAGGGATATAAACATCGCGGTATCTCCCGGGATGGAAAGCCCGAGATAACCGGCTGCCATCAGTGATCCCCCGAGAAAAATGGATTTAATATAACCCAGGTAACGGTCTGCAATAAGACCGCCGATAAACGGAGTAAGATAGACCAATGCGATAAAGCTTCCGACAATATCAGCCCCGATTTTTCCAGAAAATCCTTTGCCGCCGGTAACAGAATCGGTCATGTAAATAAAGAGGATTCCCACCATAAGGTAGTAGGCAAAACGCTCCCACATTTCCGTAAAAAAGAGTACAAATAGCGCTTTCGGGTGTTTCCCCGCTCTTACTGATTGGTTCATACAGTAGTTTTTAGTTTATTAAATCAGAAGCCTGCGTAATAGTAACCCCCAAAATACAGAAATTTAACCACCCGCAAATTTTTTAGGTTTATCTTTATATCCCTTATCCGGATTACACAAATACCTAGAAACCAACTTACCGACACATGCGGATTTTATTATTAGGGTCAGGAGGCAGGGAAAATGCACTTGCCTGGAAACTGGCGCAAAGCCCTCTTTGTGAAAAACTGTTTATCGCCCCCGGAAATGCGGGCACATCCCGTTTTGGAATCAATATTTCTCTTTCGCTGGGCGATTTTGATACCATCCGTAAAGTATGCCTGGGCGAAAAAATAGACATGGTGATAGTGGGTCCGGAAGAGCCCCTGGTAAAAGGCATCACCGATTACCTGATCAGCAGTAAAGGACTTGAACACCTGGATATAATCGGCCCTTCACAAGCAGGTGCCCGACTGGAAGGAAGCAAAGCGTTTGCCAAAGACTTTATGATGCGCCATCATATACCCACCGCGGCTTACCGCGAATTCACATTGGATAATTATGAGGAAGGGGTGACGTATCTGCAACAGCATCCGCTGCCGATCGTATTGAAAGCGGATGGACTGGCCGCCGGTAAGGGAGTGGTGATTTGTGAAAACCATATTGAAGCCATTGCCGAATTTGAACTGATGATTCAGCGGGCCAAATTCGGGGAAGCAGGGAAGAAAGTGGTGGTGGAACAATTTCTAAAAGGGATTGAAATGTCCGTATTTGTGCTTACCGACGGTAAACACTATGTGGTACTGCCCGAAGCCAAAGACTATAAGCGCATCGGTGAAGGCGATACCGGTCCCAATACCGGGGGTATGGGCGCCGTGAGTCCTGTGCCTTTTGTGAACCCGGAACTGATGCGGAAGATCGATGAGAAAGTGATCCGCCCGACCGTTGAAGGATTAAGGGCAGATGGTCTCGAGTACCGGGGCTTTATCTTTTTCGGCTTTATGATTACGGACAATGAGCCGTATATGATCGAATACAACTGCCGGATGGGCGATCCTGAAACAGAAGTGGTGATTCCCCGGCTGAAAAACGATCTCGTGGAATTGCTGCGTGCCGCGGCCAGTCAGCAACTGCATAATGTAACCATTGAAACGGATCCGCGCACAGCCTGTACCGTAGTGGCGGTAAGCGGTGGCTATCCCGGTGATTATACAAAAGGGTATGAGATAACCGGCACCGGCAGTATCAATACAGACGACAGCATCCTCTTTCACATGGGAACCATTGAAAAGGACGGGAAGATCCTGACCAGCGGCGGCCGTGTGCTCTGTATTACTTCGTATGGCCGCTCTGTATTCGACGCGGTGGAAATTTCAAAAGAAGAACTGGCAAAAGTACATTACACCGATATGGTTTTTCGCCAGGATATCGGGTATGAATTTGAATAACCCGTAACAGTCCGCTTTATCTGCTAACGAAAGTTTACCTATGGACGTGCACTACCACGATTACCTGCAGCTGGAAAAAATTCTCAATGCCCAGTCGCCGGAAAGTATAAAACATCAGCTGCCGGCACATGATGAAATGCTGTTCATCGTGATCCACCAGGCCTATGAGCTTTGGTTTAAACAATTACATCATGAAGTGGATTCGGTTGGTGCCATTTTGCGGCAGCCCGCGCTGAATGATAATTCTCCTGAACTGCAAACTATCGTACACCGGCTCAGCCGTTGTGTCACCATCCTTCGGGTTTTGGTGCACCAGGTGGATATCATGGAAACCATGACGCCGATGGATTTCCTCGATTTCCGCGATATGCTCAGGCCGGCATCGGGTTTTCAAAGCTGGCAATTCAAGGAACTGGAAGCCAAACTCGGGCTTAAGTTTGAGCAACGGCATGGCAAGGAATATTATACGTCCCAGTTGAAACAGGAACATGTGGCTGTAATTAAGGAAGCGGAAGCGGCCAGTTCATTACTGCAATTACTAAACGAATGGCTGGAACGTATGCCCTTCCTGAAAGGAGGAGCCGATGCGGAATTCTGGCAGCATTATAAAGAAAGTTACCGCTCCAGCCTGGCTGAAGCGGAAAGGAATAACCTCTCAGCCTTTGACCAGGTCTTTGCCGACGGACCTGCCGATTCTACCCGGTCATTATCGCCGGCAGCCTGCCGCGCTGCATTATTTATTATGCTTTACCGCGGTTACCCGTTATTGCAATTGCCTTTCCAGTTGCTTAATTGCTTATTGGAAATTGATGAACAGCTCAGCGCCTGGCGTCACCGGCATATGAATATGGTGCACCGGATGATCGGTATGCGTATCGGCACAGGAGGCAGTACGGGAAAAGACTACCTGAAAGCCGCGGCGGATAAACATTATATTTTTAAAGAAATTGCTCAGCTCAACAGCTTCCTGATGGAGAGAAGGAAGCTGCCCGTGCTGCCGGAAGATGTGGAGGCGGTGTTGGGGTTCAGGCATGGAGGGTAGTGGAGAGTGGAAAGTGGAGAGTGGTGAAGACTAACGACTAAAAAAGGGCTGTACCTGCTTTAGGACAGCCCTTTTTTACTTTTTTCCTTCGCTAAACTCAGGATGACAATCCTCCGCTGAGGTATAATCTTAATTGAGGGTATACCGTATTCCAAGTCCACCCCAATTGCCGACAAAGCCACGGTTGTCTCCGAATTCGAAGGAGGGTTGCCAGTCGAGGGAGATATTGATGGGGGCGCCGCTGAATTTATAATCCAGACCGAGTACGCCATCAATACCAATATAACTGCCATTGCCATACCGGGTATTGTAAAAGCCAACGTGGGCGCCGGGGCCGATATACCATTGCAGTCCGCCAGCATTATTAATGGCACCATGAATTTCATATAAGCCGGTAATACGGGCACCCTGTCTCCAGAAATAGCCAATACCTTCCAGGGCATTATTACCATTTACAAAATGTTTCAGGGAAATACCCCCGCCGTCCCAGACTTTAACCCCCAGGGCAGTCTGATAAGAAGACTGGGCGCCGGATTGCCGGGTCATCAATAACATCATAGCTAACGTGCAGAGGCTCGTAACAAAAATCTTTTTCATACATTGATTTTTAGTGGGTAAACAATTCCTGACCCTGTTCGCCATTACTGTGCCAAAATGCATTTTTGGGCACGAAAAAATCAGGATTTTATTTCTTGTTTTTTGGTAATCAACAGGTAGGCGGCTACCAGTAAAGCCACTGCCGCACTCATCAGAAAAGTAAAAGAGGAACCCAAACCGGTCCATACGGCACCGGCAATCATGCTCGCAAAAAGGGCGGCAATACTTTCTCCTGAAGTAAAAAAGCCAATGGCAGTGGCCGTATCCTGCGTACCGGACAGGTTCGTGATCCAGGCTTTAATTACCCCTTCGGTAAAGGCGGAATAAAAACCATAAAGCGCGAAAAGGCTGAAAATAACAGGAATGGAGGGTGTGAAAGCGAATCCGCCGTACACTATACCAAATAGCGCCATTCCAATTATTACCACATTCCGGAAACCGATTTTATCGGCCAGCATGCCGGCCGGATAAGAGATGGCCGCATAAAACAGGTTATAAAAAACATAAGCGGCAATTGTAATACTGTCGCTGTCAAATGTCAGTCCGTTTACATGTATCACCTGTTGTCCGATAGCTTCTTTGGTAACCAGCAGCAGGAAGATATCCGAGCTGTTGAACAGGGCAAATAACAATAAGGCGGGCACCACTTTTTTATAATCCCGGTTGGCAATCGTCCAGTATTTCAGAAAAGAGAAAAAGTTGCCTTTTCCCAGGGTGGATACGGGTTGTTTTTTCTCTTTGAGGAGGAAGATCAGGAATACGGAGAGTATGCCGGGTATAAAAGCGAGTGCAAAAAGGGTTTTGTAAGCGCCCGGGTAGAGGGCGAGGTAAAAAAGTGCGATCAGCGGACCGATCGCCGCTCCAACGGTATCCATGCTCCGGTGAAATCCGAATACACGGGCTTTTGTTTCCCTGGTGGCTTCAGCTGAGAGCAGGGCATCACGGGATGCGGTGCGAATGCCTTTGCCCAGTCTGTCAGTGGTACGGGCCAGAAAGATCCAGGCCACATTGGTAAAAAAAGCAATCATGGGTTTGGAAACAGCGCTCAGGAGATAGCCCAGTTTTACAAAGGGAAGACGAAGTCCTTTTTCGTCGCTTAATTTTCCAAAATAGCCTTTGCTGATACCGGCGGTAAAATTGACCACACCTTCGAGTATCCCGATCAGCAGTACACTGAAGCCTATTTCCTTCAGGTAAACCGGGATTACCGGGTAGAGCATTTCACTGGCAATATCGGCCAGTAAACTTACCATTGACAAAATCCATACGGTGCGGGATATGATGCGCATGGGTTGAAGGTAAATGAAAATAATGTTCTGTTTCCGATGTATTGAATACCTGGCCGCTTAATGCGTAAAGCCAGAAACTGCACAGGGTACTCTTGTAAAAGAATATATTTTCGGTTATTCAAAAAAAACCTTGTCTGGCAAGGGTTTTGCCTTGTAAATTCAAATTATTTCCTTCAACTTTGCCACAACCTGTCTGCCCGTCTTTTCTGAACCGGCGGACATAACGCAGGCAGGTAAATCCGAATACAAATACATGGGACTTTTTAACTGGTTTACGCAAGAGATCGCTATTGACCTGGGTACTGCGAATACCCTGATAATTCATAATGATGAAGTGGTGGTGAATGAGCCGAGTATAGTGGCGCTGAACCGTAATAATCCCAAAGAAGTGCTGGCCGTGGGCAAGAAGGCCCTTATGATGCATGAGAAGACACACGAGAGTATCCGCACGGTACGTCCCCTGAAAGACGGCGTTATCGCCGACTTCAATGCCGCGGAGCTGATGATCCGTGAACTCATCAAACTCGTTTATCCCAAAAAGCCCCTGTTTCCCCCGAGCTGGCGAATGATGATCTGTATTCCTTCTTCCATTACCGAGGTAGAAAAACGTGCGGTACGTGACAGTGCGGAACAGGCCGGCGCCAAAGAAGTATACCTGATTCATGAACCGATGGCCGCTGCCCTGGGTATCGGTATCGATGTGGAAGAACCCGTGGGAAATATGATCATTGATATTGGCGGTGGTACTACTGGTATTACGGTAATTGCCCTGGCAGGTATTGTATGCGATCAGTCCATCCGGATCGCCGGTGATGAATTTACGGCCGATATTATGGAAGCCCTTCGCCGTTACCATAGCCTGCTGATCGGTGAAAGAACCGCCGAGCAGATCAAGATCCAGGTTGGTGCCGCGATGAAAGAGATCGATAATCCGCCGGATGATTTTGCAGTTAATGGCCGTGACCTTGTGACCGGTATTCCCAAGCAGATCATGGTAAGCTACCAGGAAATCGCGGAAGCCCTCGATAAAAGCATTTTCAAAATAGAGGAAGCCATTCTGAAAGCACTGGAACAAACCCCGCCTGAACTGGCTGCCGATATATATCGCCGGGGTCTCTATATCACCGGTGGTGGTGCCTTGCTGCGCGGACTGGACAAACGGCTCAGTCAGAAAATCAAGTTGCCGGTACATGTAGCTGACGACCCGTTGAAAAGCGTGGTACGGGGTACAGGTATTTCCCTTAAAAATTACGACAGGTATCCGTTTGTGATGAGATAGGCCACCCCAAACCCTGCCTACCGGCAGGCAGGCCCTCCCGGGGAGGGGATTAAGATCATCGTCCGGAAATTTGTTTCCTTTCCAATGTTCAATACAGCTATCCGAATAATAATGTTTTCAGGAGTGCTTCCCCTGGGGAAGACTTGGAGGGACATTTATGCGTAATGTATTTCTCTTCATCAGCCGGTACAGAACATTTTTTACTTTCCTGATTCTCCAGGGAGTGGCGCTCTGGTTTTTATTCAGCTATAACCGGTTTCACCGCGCCCGTTTCCTGGGTGTGGCCAATGAAGTGACGGGCAGGGTGAATACACAGTACAATAAAGTGGAAGATTATTTTGAGCTCCGGGAAGAGAACCGGAGAATTCACCGGATGAATGATTCGCTGCTGAACCTGCAGGCACGCAATTTTATGCGGGCAGATACCAGCCTTCAACTGGTACAGGACTCGGTACCTTTTGATACACTGGGACATTACCGCCGTTATCATTTCCGTCCGGCCACTGTTGTTTATAACAGTGTCAGCAGCCAGAAGAATTATCTGCAGATCAACCGGGGATCCAATCATGGCATTAAGGATAATATGGCCGTACTCAGTTCAGACGGGAGTACGGTAGGCGTGGTGGTAGGGGTTAGTCCCAACTTCAGCCAGGTGATGAGTCTGTTGCATGTGCAGCAAAAGGTAAATGCGGCATTAAAGAAGTCGGGCGACTTCGGTACCATCGAATGGGATGGGAAAGATCCGGGATTCCTGACCCTGCGTGGCATTCCCCGAAGTATTGAAATCAAAAACGGTGACACGGTACTCACCAGTCCCTATTCCTTTAATTTTCCCCCGGGATATATCATCGGTACTATTGCGGAAACGATTACAGATAAGAGTACAAACTTTTATGTGCTGAAAATAAAACCTGCCGCCCGTTTTTATAGTCTGCAGCAGGTATTTGTGGTGGAGAACCTGCAGTACACGGAGCAAACCACCCTGAATCAGGATACAAGGAAACGTATTGAGGACCCTAAAAAAGCATCAGCGAAGTGAGCGATTTCCTGAGAAATATGATCCGGTTTGCCGTATTTATACTGGTGCAGGTCTATATCCTGAACCGGATACCGCACCTGCATCGTTTTATCGCGCCGTATATATATTACCTGTTTATACTCTGGCTGCCCTTTAGTGTTTCCCGGCAATGGTTACTGGTGATCGGATTTTTCACCGGGCTTACCCTGGATTATTTTACGGTAACTCCGGGTTTACATGCCGCTGCCTGTCTGCTGATCGCTTATGTACGACCCATTATGATCACGTTGCTTACGCCCAAAGACAGTACCGAATTCAACTACCGCGAGCCCTCTCCCAAATCCATGCAGTGGACACCCTATATCGTCTATGTGGTGGTGCTGACTTTACTGCATCATACCTATATGGTTTTCCTGGAATGGCTGAGTGTGGGTCATTTTCTCGATTTTATAATAAAAGTGATTGCCACCACCGGCATCAGCCTGCTGCTGATACTCGCAGTAGAATTACTATTTCCACGTAAGCTGAAATTCAGAACCAATACTGCGTAAGCGCAATGGTTAACTTTTTCAAAATATTTCACCGGAATTCATAAATAGATTTGGAAACCGCATTTTCAAATTCGTACATTGTGCATCGTTAATTATTCTCGTCTACACCTCCTCTCACATTTATTTATAGCGCCCGATGTCTGTTTTTAATCAATCCAGAAGCCGTATTATCCGCTTCATTTTTATTGTGGCATTTGTGGTGATCGTTGTGCAGTTGTTTTACCTGCAGGTGATCTCCGGTAAATACCAGCAACTGGCCCGTGACAACGCGGTCTTTGCCAAAGTGGTTTATCCGGAACGTGGAATCATCTTTGACCGGAACGGGAAGGCGATCCTGAATAACACGATTATCTACGACCTGATGGTAACACCGGCGGAAGTGAAAGGACTTGATACCCTTGAATTCTGCCGGCTGATTGGTATGGATACGGCTGAGTTCAATAAACGGATACTCGAGGCTAAATTTAAGAATACAGCCGTGCGGCCATCGGTTTTCAAAGGGTTGCTCACCAAAGAAATGCAGGCACGCTTTGAAGAGAACAGCTGGAAGTACCCCGGCTTTAACCTGGTGGAGCGGCCGCTCCGTTCTTATTCCTATAATGCGGCCGCTCATATCCTTGGCTATATCCGGGAGGCGGATACGAAGGATATAGAGAACTCAGGGAATTTTTACCGGCAGGGTGATTTTATCGGAAAGACCGGATTGGAATCCTATTATGAAAAAGTGCTGATGGGGCAACGGGGTGTGCAGCATATGATTAAGGATAACAAGAACCGGCTGGTGGGGCATTTTGAAAACGGGGCTTACGATACAGCCTCTGTAGCCGGCCGTGGCCTGCGGACATATATTGATATTGAGTTGCAGCAAATGGCTGAACAGCTCATGGCCAACAAAGTAGGCGGCCTGGTGGCGATTGATCCCAAAACCGGGGGTATACTGGCCATGGTGTCTGGTCCTAACTATAACCCCAATGATTTAACCGGACCGGATGGCAGTAAGAACTACAGTAAAATGGTACTGGATGTAACCGGACCGATGCTCAACCGGGCTATCGGCGGCCGGTATGAACCGGGTTCCACCTTTAAGCCGCTGGGTGCATTGGTGGCATTAAATGAAGGGGTGATTACTCCTTCTTACGGTTATCCTTGTGGAGGGGCATATACATTATGTGGACATGGAAAGCCTCGTTGTACTCACTTTGGAGGCGGCCACGCGGCCAATGTGCGATTATCCATTGCCAATTCCTGTAATGCTTATTATGCGCATGTGTACCGGTTGACGGTAGATAATCCCAAGTATGGAAATGTAAAGAACGGCTACCTGCATTGGAAAGAGTATATGAATACATTCGGATTGGGGGTTCGGCTGGGACTGGATCTGCCCAATGAAAATCCCGGACTTATACCCGATACATCTGTTTATAATAAAGAAAATGCAAACCGCTGGACTTCCTGTACCAATCTTACCCTTGGTATCGGTCAGGATAAAATGCTGACCACTCCGCTGCAGATGGCCAATGCCATGTGTATTATTGCCAATAAAGGTTATTATTATACACCGCATTTTGTAGAGAAAATTGACGGGGAAACGGATGAGGACAGTTCGCTGATGAACAAATTCAGGATAAAGCATGATGTGCTGACCCATATTCCCGACACAGCATTTAATGCCGTGATTGAAGGCATGAATGATGTGGTGAAATTTGGTACGGCCCGGATTGCACAGATTCCCGGAATCGATGTCTGTGCAAAAACAGGTACGGCGGAGAACTATACCATTCTGGATGGCCGGCGAATCAAATTGCCCAATAACTCGATGTTTGTCAGTTTTGCGCCAAAAGAGAATCCGAAAATTGCCATTGCGGTGTTCGTACAAAATGCGGGCTTTGGCGCTACCTGGGCCGGTCCTATCTCGCGTATTTTACTGGAAAAATTTCTGAACGATACGCTGATGACCAAAAGCAAGGCCGACCTGGAACGGATTTCAAAAACCAACCTGATGCCCGCGTATTTTAAACGGCTTCAATATAAGGAAGATTCCATCCGGTCATACAAATGGTTTCAGACAACAAAAGACAGTACGTATATCCGTAAATACACTACAGGCTTATTCCCTGAAAAAAGTAAGCCGGCTAAAAAAAATCCGGTCAGAAAACCCAATGAAATACTGGCTGTGTTGCCGGAACGGACAAACTATTTGGCAACCGGTAAAAGCCCGCAGGCATGAGACAGCAACAACCCACTATATCAAAAGGCATAGACTGGAGTCTTGCCTGGATTTATCTCCTGCTGGTGGCAATCGGCCTCACGGCCATTTTCGCCGCTACCTACAAAGAGGGCGATCCGGTACTGCAGAGTTTCCTGGGTTTCAAAACGGATTACAGCAAGCAGTTTTATTTTTTCCTGTTTTCATTTGTGCTGGGCTTTTTTATACTGCTCACCGATAGTAAATTTTTCTCTGCCACGGCCAACCTCTTATATGCAATCGGTATTCTGATGTTGCTGGTTGTTTTTCCGTTTCACTCTGCTATCAAGGGTACGGAGTCCATCATCAAACTGGGCGCATTCAATTTTCAGCCCGCGGAATTGTGTAAGATTTTTGTAGCCCTGGCCCTGGCCAAATACCTGTCGCGGCCGGATACGGATTTTACCAAAACAAGGGCACAACTGATCGCGGCCGGAATTGCCTTGTTCCCCGCAGCGCTCACTATTTTGCAAAGTGAGACCGGGCTGGCTCTGGTGTACTTTTCTTTCTTTTTAGTGATGTATCGGGAAGGCTTGCCCTCCGCCATACTGGTGATCGGATTTTCCGCGGCCGTATTGATTGTGGCTACGTTGCTGGTGGAAAAGCTGACACTGGCCATCATCCTGACGGGTCTGGCTTTACTGGTTATATATTTTACACGCCGGCAATGGAAACGCAAAACTGCTTTTCTCACACAAATCATTTTTATCTGGCTGATCTGTGTGGGCATCCAGTTTTTTGCCGTACCCATGGCTTTTAAGAAAGTACTTAAGCTGTACCAGGTAGAGCGCATATACAGTACCGTTGGTATTGATGTGCCGGCCGAGTATATGGAAGCGCATCTGGACGAAATCGCGAAAAACAAGGACAAGAAAAAAGATATTGACTATAATGTACGTCAATCCAAGATTGCCATCGGCAGCGGCGGATTTTTCGGGAAAGGATTGCTGAGTGCCACGCAGACCCGGTATGATTTTGTACCGGAACAACGGACGGATTTTATTTTCTGTACAGTAGGCGAAGGTTTTGGATTCGCCGGCAGTTTTGTCTTACTGACACTGTATATTATTTTACTGCTGCGGATGGTAACCATTGCCGAAAGGCAGCGGAGTACCTTCAGCCGGGCGTATGCATACGGTGTGGCGGCCGTTATATTCTTCCACATGGCCATCAATATCGCCATGACGATCGGGCTGGCACCGGTGATTGGGATCCCCCTGCCTTTTATCAGTTACGGAGGTACTTCGTTGCTGACCTTCACCATAATGTTGTTTATTCTGATCAGATTGGATGCGGACCGGCAAATGGTATTAAGATAAATTCCAGGAAGCCAAAGAAGAACCAAAATTTAATACCCCAAAAAGCACCAATACCCAGCCATCTTCCTTAGAAGGGTTTCGGGGTTTGTGATTTGGTGTTTATTGGGTTTCCTGGCTATCGTGGTACTTGGTTCTTTCTCCTCTGGTTATCTTTGAACTTATATGAAAATCATTCCACTCTCCGAAGGCACATTCACCATCGACAAAACCAAACGTTTCGTTCCTTTTGATGAATCGGAGCATCAGTTGCATGAACGACCGGCGGGCAGTTTACTGGTGGAGATACAGCCTTTTGTGGTAATTACGTCCAGGGATGTTTTATTGCTGGATGCCGGACTTGGTTTTGAGAAGGACGGTGTATTGCAACTGCACCGGAACCTGATGGATAAAGGCATTAATCCGGGGGATGTGACGAAGGTACTGATGAGTCACCTGCATAAAGACCATGCCGGAGGGGTGGGGGTGGAAAGAGATGGCCTGGGAGCCCGGCTATCATTTCCCAATGCACTTTATTATGTGCGCCGTGATGAACTGAATTTTGCATTTGAAACCGGATTCCCATCATTTATTCCCGAAGAACTGGAATGCCTGCGCGATAATCCGCAGGTGGAACTGCTGGATGGGGATGGGGAGATCGATGGATATATTCACTATGCATTAACGGCCGGCCATTCCCCTTTTCACCAGGCATTCCGGATCAGGGAAGAAGGACAAACGGTTTTCTATGGTGGTGACGAAGCCCCGCAACTGCAACAGATGAAGCACCGCTTTGTGGCTAAGTATGATGCAGATGGAAAGAGAGCGATGGAACTGCGCCGCGAGTGGTGGCAGCAGGGAGAGGCTGAGGGCTGGACTTTTTTATTCTATCATGATGTGAAGCATCCGATGTTCACTTTCGGTGTCTCCCGCTAGGGGACACTGGGATAAAAAAAAGTCCCCTTACGGAGACTCCTTTTAGAAATATTCAGCAAAACAAATCAGTTAATCAGCAACCAGCAGTTTGTTGCGGCGGATGCCGCCGCCCTGTCTGCGTTGCATCCGGCGTTCTTCCATTTCATTACGAACCACCTCCACAAACTCTTTTTCAGCAACGAATACCTTATTCGCCCTTTTTTCATCCATCACCTGACGGAACTCATCCCTGAACTTCACCCGGACTTCCGCCGCTTTTAACTGGAGTGTTACTTTGTCGGCTCTGTTTTCCTGGTGTACTTTACGAAGCTCAGTGATATAACGGATAAAGATAGGACTGAATTTTTCAGATTCGGCTTTTGTCATATTCAGCCGCTTTTGAATATACTGTTGCATTTTTTCCTGCAACTTACCCATGCGGGGATCGGTTTCGTCTTCCTGGGCAAAACCAGTAAAACTGCCGGCGATCAAAAGGATTAATATGAGTAAATATTTTTTCATGTTTTTCCGCTTAATTCATAAATAAGGTTTCTTCTGCGCCAGCGTCTGCATCAGCGGTTTCGTCAAGGAATTGTTTTAGTTCTGTTTCAGGAATATCTTTCAATAATTCGCTGGCTTCAATGTGCGTATCCGTTGCGGCTGTTTCTTCCATACTCAGACCGGCTTCGTCAAATTGTTTTACAAATTCATTCAGTACCGTATCGCTGGTCTTCCTGATTTCTTTCAATATGTTTTTTTCAAACTTCGCCACGGAAGTTCCGGATGAGGAACCGGTATTATCCCGATCCAGGTATAAAAAACCCAGCAGGGCAATCACGCCTGTGACCACTGCCGCGGCCGCATACCGGAACCATTTACGGCTGCCAACCATGGAGACAAGTTTCGCGGCAGTTTTATTTTCGGTTACAGGCACCGTTAGATTGTCAAAATAACCGGCCGGTACACTGAATGGCATATCTTTCTTCAAACCGCTCAGCAGGGGAGAAAGGGTTTCCAGTTCTTCACCGGCTGCCTGCTGGCCATGCATGGCTGCTGATACCAATGAATCTTCCAGTCCTTCAAAATAGCCCTGTGGCAGATGATACGGTATTGTTTTTCCCGCTTGGCTCAGCAGGGGAGATAAATGACCCAGCTCTTCAGCAGCCGTACCCGCATCCATCGCCCGGATCTTTCTCAGCACCTGGTCTGCCAGCTGGTCAAAATACCCGGCCGGTACGGCGTAGGCATTTTGCTGGCTGTAATTGGCCAGGGGGCTTTGTAAGTCCCTCAGTTCCTGTACTATGTTATCTTTCTGTGTCATTTACATTAATTCAGACGGTGGATGACCTTCAAGGTTTAATGATTCAGTATGTAATCCTCAACTTTTTTGACCGCATGGTGATAACTGGCTTTCAGGGCTCCTTCACTGGTTTCCAAAACCCTGCTCATTTGTTCATAAGGCATTTCATCATAATACCGTAATGAAAATACAACTCTTTGTTTTTCAGGTAATTGCTGAATGGCCAGTTGCAGTTTCCATTCCAGTTTATTGGCATCGAAATGCTTATCGGCCATGATTTTATTGCTCAACCCGCTTTCCACATCGCTCAGACTGACGGAGGATTTCCTTTTTTGTTGCTCCAGGTAGGTCAGGCATTCATTGGTGGCTACCCGGTAGAGCCAGGTATACAACTGACTGTCTTCCCGGAAATTCTCCAGTCCGTTCCATACCCGGATCAGCACATTCTGCAGTACATCATTGGCGTCTTCATGTTCCACCACCATGCGGCGTATATGCCAGTACAGCTTTTCCTGGTACTTCCGGATCAGGCTGGTGTACGCTTTTTCTTTGGTTGCCGGCATGCGGAACTGGACCAGTAATTCGCTGTCGGAGGCAATGGTTGATGACATGGATGTTCGGGCTTTGGGTGACTTAGAATATTGGGATACAGAAATGTTTAAACGGAACGGCAATAAAAATAAGAAAAAAGGTACTGAATGTCAATCCGTCTGTAAACGAATCCGGCATTCAGTACCTGTATAAAAAGTGTTCGGGTTTCTGTTTTATCAGCCTTTCCGGCTGATGGCTTTTTCAGCAGCAGCCACAATATCGGGCACATCCAGTCCATATTTTTTGAGGAGCTGGGTAGGTGTACCGCTTTCGCCGAATGTATCCTGTGTGCCGATATACTCAATAGGAATGGGGAAGTTGCGTGCGGCCAGCTGACCGATCGCGTCACCCAGTCCACCTATTACGTTATGCTCTTCCGCTGTAACGGCACATTTCGTTTTCCGGATCGATTTCAGTACCGCTTCCTCATCCAGTGGTTTGATGGTGTGAATATTGATTACTTCCACACTATATCCTTTTTCTTCCAGCTGGATACCTGCCTGTATAGCACTCCATACCAGGTGACCACAGGCAAAAATGCTGATATCCGTTCCTTCGGAGAATTGCTGGGCTTTACCGATTTCAAAAGGCCGGTCGGTAGTGAAAATTGGCCAGGAAGGACGACCGAAACGGAGGTAAACCGGACCCTCATATTCTGCCACAGCCATGGTGGCTGCCTTGGTTTGCGCATAATCACAGGGTACCACTACCGTCATTCCGGGCAGCATTTTCATCAGCCCGATATCTTCGAGAATCTGGTGTGTGGCACCGTCTTCTCCCAGGGTAAGACCCGCATGAGAGGCGGCAATCTTTACATTCTTACCGCTATAGGCAACAGACTGACGGATCTGATCGTAGACCCGGCCGGTAGAAAAGTTAGCGAAAGTGGTAGTAAAAGGAATTTTGCCACCAATGGTGAGGCCGGCTGCCACGCCGATCATATTGGCTTCGGCAATACCACACTGGATAAAGCGATCCGGAAACTCCTTGATAAACTGGTTCAGTTTCATGGATCCCAGCAGATCGGCAGTCAGGGCGATAACATTGGGGTTTTTTCGGGCTGCTTCCACAATACCATCTCCGAAACCACTGCGGGTGTCTTTGTTTCCGATTGATTGAATTTCCTTTAACGACATAGCTGATAAATTGTGTCGCAAAAGTAAGGTTGTATGACCAATAGGCAAAGGATAAAACCACAGCCAGGGGCTGATGTTTAATTCAGCTCTCCGTACTGGCTGCTGAATACGGTTTCATCCGCTTTCAGCCGCTGTTCCCATTTCCAGGCGGTAGACATAATGTCTTCCAGGCTGTATTGGGGGTTCCAGCCCAGTTCTTCCCGGGCCAGGTCGTTATTGGCATAAATGGCCACTACATCACCCGGACGGCGGGGGCCGATTTCATAATTGAGTTTTTCGCCACTGGTTTTTTCAAACGCGTGGATGGCTTCCAGCACGGTGATGCCGCTGCCGGTACCCAGATTGAACACTTTGCAACGTTCAGTTTGTTTGCCTTTTTCGAGGTACTGCAGGGAAAGGGTATGCGCATGAGCCAGGTCGCACACATGAATATAATCCCGCATATTGGAACCGTCGCGGGTAGGATAATCATTGCCGAATACATGCATTTTTTCAATCCGGCCAATAGCGGTCTGCGTAATGGCAGGCACCAGGTTCTGTGGTTTACCCAGGGGCATTTCTCCTATAATACCAGAAGGGTGTGCTCCGGCCGGGTTAAAATACCGGAGCAGTATATGCTTTGTCGTAACCGCTTTGGCAAATTCGTTGATAATCTGCTCACTCATTTGTTTGGTATAACCATAGGGCGATTCGGCCGGTTTCGGTGTAGTCTTCTCCGTTACGGGAATTTCATCCGGCTCTCCGTATACGGTGCAGGATGAAGAGAAAACAAAATGGGGAATATTGAATTCCTGTACACATTTCAGCAGGTTGATCAGGGATACCAGGTTGTTTTCAAAGTACATCAGGGGCTGTGCCACCGATTCTCCCACGGCTTTATACGCGGCAAAATGAATAATGCCGCTGATATCCGTATTCTCCTGGAAAATCGCGAATGTGTCATCAAAATTGCAGAGATCCACCTTATAGTTCTTAACTTTTTTTCCGGTGATTTTTTCCACGCCCAGCAGGATATTGGGATTGGAACGGGAGTTGTTATCTACAGAAATAACCTCATATCCGTTTTCCACCAGGTCCACAATGGTGTGTGAACCGATAAAGCCGCAGCCGCCTGTAACAAGTATTTTTGCCATAAAAATAAAATCCCGACAAAAGTCAGGATTTTATTTGGTAAAAATACTAATGGCGATCAGCTCAGAATAATTTTACGATAAAGTATACACCGCCGGCCAGCAATCCGCTGATCGGTATGGTAAGTATCCAGGCCCAGATGAGGTTGATGGTAACACCCCAACGAACAGCCGACAAACGTTTGGTTGCTCCCACACCCATGATGGCACCGGTAATAGTATGCGTTGTACTCACAGGTATCTTCAGGGCTTCTGTAATAAACAGGGTAAGTGCGCCGGCTGTTTCAGCGGCTACACCTTCAAAAGGAGTAACCTTGGTAATCTTTGTACCCATGGTTTTAACAATCTTCCAGCCACCACTCATGGTGCCGAGACCAATGGCCGCATAACAGGCAATGGGTACCCAGTTGGGCATATCATGAAAATCGGTGATGGTGCCACCTGCGATCAGGGCGGCAGTGATTATACCCATTACTTTCTGTGCATCATTTCCGCCGTGACCGATACTGAAGGCAGCGGAAGAAATCAGCTGAAGCCGTTTGAACCACTGATTCGCTTTGTAAGCATTCAGTTTACTCAGGTACAGGGAGAAAAAAGCCATGGTGAGCAGGATAATACTCAGCAGAATCCATTTGAAATTCTTGGAATAAAAAATCACCTGGTTGATATAACTCTCATAGTGTGTTTTCTTCGCCAGTACCGATTGTTTGAATTCGAGGTTGAAAGCGAGAAATACAAATACAAAAATGATGACGCCTACGGAGAATATTTTGGACGTCCAGCCTTTTTTAAAGGAACTTAAAAACCAGAGTGACATGATAAACGCCATCAGCATACCCATCAAGGGAGCAAAGAGGATAAAGCTGGCAGTTTTCAGAATTACCGGGGAGTTAACCGCACTGAATCCGCCGGCAGCAATAGCCGCACCGGCAAATCCGCCAATCAGCGTATGTGAGGAAGAGGAAGGGATGCCCAGCCACCAGGTGAGCAGGTTCCAGGCAATAGCGGCAATCAGTCCGGAAAAAATCACCCGCATCATTTCGCCTTCCAGAATATGATCGGGTTTCACTGTTTTTGCCACTGTATCGGCTACCCCGTGATCTTTGAAAATGAAAAAGGCTGCTGAGTTAAAAACCGCCGCCCAGAGTACGGCCTGGAAGGGGGTGAGTACCTTGGTGGAAACCACCGTGGCAATGGAATTGGCCGCGTCATGGAATCCGTTGATATAGTCGAAGATCAGCGCCAGGGCGATGACCGTTATCAGGAATGGAGTCATAAGTGTAAATCAGGTGTGGAGTAATAACGTTTACGCGTACTTGATAATGATGGACTCGATCACATTGCTCGCGTCCTCGCATTTATCGGTTACAATCTCCATTACCTGGTAGATTTCCCTTTTCTTGATGACTTCTTTGGCATCGGGTTCGGTGGCAAAGAGGCGTTCAATACTCATATCAAACACATCGTCGGCCTGGTTTTCGAGGCTGTTGATTTTTACCAGGGCTTCGGTGATCTTGCGCATGTTCTTCATGTCGCGCAGTTCGGTTACCGCGATCCGGATCTGCTGACAACCCTGTTCGATCAGTTCGGCGAATTTCTGCATACCCATATCATTGGGATTTACCCGGTAGAAATTGATCTTCTTGGCAGACGCGTAGATATAATCCGCGATATCGTCCAGTGAAGTGGCCAGGTAGTGAATGTCTTCCCGGTCGAAGGGCGTGATAAAGTTGCGGCCCAGTTCAGTAAACAGGTTATGGGTCAGTTCGTCGTTGGCATGTTCAAGATCTTCAATCTGGGTGATAACGGCAGCCCGTTTGTCAAAATCGGGTTCAGCCACTACGGCTTTGATCAGGGTACCCATTTTGGATACATTCTCCGCTACATTTTCAAAGAGTTCAAAAAAAACGGTGTTCTTCGGCATGAAGATCTTGAGGAATGAATTAAGTCCGGCCATATTAGTTGTTTTAAAGTGGCTTCCCGGACACCCGGGTTGCTAATTGGCTGCGAAAATACTGGGTGACAGGGAGGTGGGGATGCGGTGGGGGAGAATTAATAATTAGTTAATATAGAAATAATTTTAGCCTAACAATTTAGTAACATATTGCGCCACTTTTAAAAATGTATGCACATGATTTTGCTGAGAAAAATGACGATACAGGCGGCTTTTATGGCGTTTTTATTCATTTTTACCGGCTTTTCGGGCTTTTCGCAGCGATATCTGTCAGATATTGATTCTTCCTTTTTTATAAAAGATACCGTCAGGCCGATAATAAAAAGGTTTGAAAATCTCCGTATTACGGGGTATATCCAGCCCCAGTTCCAGGTGGCTGCCACTGAGGGGGCTGCTTCATATAATGGTGGTAACTTTTCCCCGTTTTCCAAAAGCCGTTTTATGTTACGCCGGGCCCGGGTTAAAACAGATTATATATTACCATCAAAGCTCCGGTATCCTGTCGCCTTATTTTCTTTTCAGATTGATGCCACCGAACGGGGCGTGGTAGTAAGGGATATGTTTTTCAAACTGTTTGATACAAAGACCAATCGCTTTTCCATGACCGCCGGTTTATTTGCACGACCCTTTGGCTATGAAGTAAACCTGTCATCCGCGTTTCGCGAAACCCCTGAACGTGGAAGAATGTCGCAGATATTAATGCCTTCCGAACGCGACCTGGGTGTAATGGTATCACATGAGCCGCAGGATCAGAAGAAAAAACAAGCCCGGTTTAAATTTGATGTAGGTTTATTCAATGGACAAGGTTTATCGGGTACAACCGATTTTGACAGCCGGAAAGACCTGATCTCCCGGATGTTTATCCGTCCGGATACAAAGAAAAAACTTGAATTGTCGGGTGGACTTTCCTTACTGGCCGGTGGCTGGCGCAATGGGACAAAGTACGTATACGAAACAGGTAAACTGGCCAATGGTGATCCTTCCTTTATTGTAGATTCCACTGCTACTAACCTGGGAAAAACGGCCGCACGTCATTATTACGGTGCCGATCTGCAGGTAAAACTGAAACATGGATGGGGCGAAACGGAATGGAGATCGGAATACTGGTTTGGTAAACAACCGGGCACGTCGGCCACAACCGTAAATCCGGGATCACTTCCGGCGGTAAACGGAGTTCCGCTGCCTACGTATATCCGTCAGTTCGATGGCGCTTTTCTTCTTTTCCTTCAGAACATTGTCAATAGCAGACATCAGCTGATGATCAAGTACGACTGGTATGATCCGAATACCGACGTAAAGAAAACACAGATCGGGAAAGCAGGCACCAATTTTACGGTAGCGGATATAAAGTATTTCACGGTCGGACTTGGCTATTCGTATTATCTCAACTCGCATACCCGTCTTATACTGTATTACGATATAGTTAAGAATGAAATTACGGACCTGACCGGTTATAAGACGGATCTGAAGGATAATATCTTCACCTGCAGGCTGCATTTCAGGTTTTAACGACGTACTTAACATTCCGGTAATATTGCGATCATAATTGGTTAACCCGGGCATAACATACCGGTAACCTGCGCGGAACACCTTTGCAGCAAATTAAGTGTTATGGTTCGCAGGTTGCAAATGATATTGATTTTCCTCTTTACCGGTCTTCTGGCTGCGGCGCAGCAATCCTCTAAATTAACCGGCAAGGTTACCAATACGAAGAATGAACCCCTGGCAGGCGTTACCATCCGGGTAGCCGGGGCGGCCGGTGGTGCCACAACCGAAGTTGATGGACATTTCAGCCTGACTTTATCACCAGGAAAAAAGTACACCCTTACATTTACAGCGGTAGGCTATACCAAAAAGGAAGTAGCCGAAGTGGAAGTGAGCGCCGGGCAAATCAATGAACTGAATATAACCCTTGAGGTAGAAGAGAAAACCGGGGATAATGTGGTAATCACCACCAAAGTATCCACCGCCCGTAAGGAAACCGTAAACTCCATTATCGCTTTTCAGAAAAACACCAATACGGTTGCATCTGTCATCTCTGCGGAATCCATCCGCCGGTCACCGGACAGGAATACCGGTGAAGTACTGAAACGTACTCCCGGCGCCAGTCTTCAGGAAGGAAAGTTTATCGTAATCCGTGGTCTGGCCGACCGGTACAACCAGGCCATGCTGAATGGCATATTGCTGACCAGTACCGAACCTGACCGGAAAACATTTTCCTTCGACCTGATTCCGGCGGCCATGATTGATAACATTGTAATCAACAAGGCCTTTGTACCTGAATATCCGGGCGAATGGGCCGGCGGACTGATCCAGGTGAATACAAAAGATATTCCTTCGAAAAACTTTTTCAATATACAGGTTGGATCCGGTTTCAATACACAGACGGCCGGTAAACCTTTTTATAAAGACGCCAGATCAAAGACCGACTGGCTGGGTTTTGACGATGGCACACGGGCACTACCGGCAAGCTATACACGTAAATCAGCTTTCGATACCTTGTCGCCCGCTGCCAAGACGGCCATTGGTAAGCAACTCAGGAATGCCTGGACCGCTACGGAAGGTTCCGTGCCGGTAAATGTATCCTTCCAGATGAACGGCGGATTCAGCGGCAAACTCTTTGGTAAAACCATCGGCGGTACATTGGGAATCAATTACAGTAAAAACAACCGTTACCTGAAGCTGGTGAACCGGTCAAACTCACTATCCGGAAACGTATTCAGCGTAAACTATGATTATAACGATGACCGCTATATCCAGGAAGTAACGGTTGGCGCACTCGGCAGTTTCAGCATGCAGCTGAATTCACTGAATAAGATTTCGGTGAAGTCAATCATTAATATAAACGCGCCTGGTTCTGTTACCCGTCGTTCGGGGGATGACTATACACGGGCCGAAGAAATTTCCGCTTCTGAATTGTCATTTAAACAAAACACATTTTTTACCGTGCAGGTGAATGGTGAACATAGCCTGGCCAAACCGGTTAAGATGCGCTGGTATGGCGCGTTTAATATACTGGATGGTTATATTCCTGATCAGCGGCGGATTGCCTATTCAAGGGAAGCCAATTCCACGAATCCGTTTAAATTACTTTTATCCAACACCCTTTCACAGGGCAGTGGCAGCCGGATTTACCAGAGCCTGTCGGATTATATATATACAGCCGGTGGCGACCTGAATTATAATTTTAATCTCATCGGTCAGAAGCAATCACTGAAAGCGGGATATATGCTGCAGGTAAAGGACAGGTTGTATGATGCCCAGTTATTTGCCAACTATCTTCCTACCGATAATTCAGTACTTCGTCTGTTGGGGCCGGATAAGGTATTTGCACCCGAAAATTTCGGTAACGGTACCGATAACATGATTGCCTTTGATGCCATTAAAGGAAAAACTTTCCGTTATCTCGCCAATACCATCCTGAACGGCGGTTTTCTCCAGTTTGATAATCAGTTCAGCCGTGCCCTGCGTGTGGTATGGGGGCTGCGCGTGGAGCATTTTGATCAGCTGGTCGGTAGTGTTAAAGTATGGGATCCCCGTCATACACATTCTCAGGTAACGGATTTTCTGCCTGGTCTGAATGCCACCGTAAAAGTGAATAATAAAGTGAATATCCGGTTGTCCGGTTCACAGACGGTTATTCGTCCGGAACTTCGTGAGTTATCATTCCTGAATCTCTATGATTTTGAACTGAACGCCTCCGTACAGGGTAACCCGCTGCTGAAGCGGACCAATGTGACCAACCTGGATCTGCGCTATGAATTTTATCCCAAAGCAGGTGAAGTACTTACAGCCGGTGTTTTCTATAAATATTTTAAGAACCCTATTGAACAGTTGTTCAATGAAGGGATCGGTGGTGCCAGTACATTCAGCTTCCAGAATGCGGAACAGGCAAAAGCATTTGGCGCGGAACTGGAATTCAGAAAGAAGCTCGATTTTGTCAGCGGGTTAAAGAATTTTACCATACAGGCCAATGCTTCCTATATCAACAGTAAGGTCAAAGACAAAGGGTTCAATATTGACCGCCCGATGCAGGGGCAGTCACCGTATGTGTTTAATGCGGGTCTGATGTATGACCTGGAAAAATCGGGTGTTAATGCCACATTGCTGTTCAATAAAATCGGCGAACGAATATACCTGGTTGGCGATCTGACATCAGGTGCCGGATCTCCTGACATTTATGAGGCTTCCCGGAACCTGCTGGATTTCCAGTTCAGTAAAAAACTGCTGAAGAAAAAAGCGGAACTGCGGCTGAATGTTTCGGATATACTGAACAGTACGCAGTATTTCTATCAGAACAGTGACGGACAAAAAAAACTGGATAAGGGTACCGATGCCTATCGCTTCACCCGGACAAATGGCACCACGTTCACCTTTACATTCAACTATTCTTTATAAAGTAAAAACATAAATTTTTAAATAAACAACAATGAAAAAGTACATTTTCTTTTTATCTGTTATTGCAGCCCTGGCAACAACCGGATGCCGTAAGATTGAAACAGACGGAGAAATCCAGGTAGTGGTGGTGAATGGAGGCGGCAGCAGTACAACCGGTGAAACGATCACCCTACAGGGCCGTATCAATGCCGATACCGTACTGCGTAAAAAGAATAGCTATATTCTGAAAGGACTGGTGTATATGGTCGGTAATCACACGATGACCATTGAGCCCGGTACGGTTATTAAAGGATCATTCAGCGGTGCCGATGTGGCTGCCCTGGTGATTACCCGCGGTTCCAAAATTGTTGCTCCCGGTACAGCCAGTGAGCCCATCATATTTACTTCAGCCGCTCCCAATCCCCAATCCGGTGACTGGGGTGGTATTGTGATTTGTGGTAAAGCCCCGATCAATACCAGCTTCAACGGAACAGCCGGTCTTTTCCAGGTAGAAGGCGGTATTGATAATGCCAATGGCGATGGCCTAGCCGGTTCAGGCGATGCAGCCGTTCCCGCTGCCATTTCCAATGACAACTCCGGTACGCTTTCTTATGTACGTATCGAGTATGCCGGATATGCCTTTCAGCCCGATAAGGAAGTAAACAGTCTGACCCTGGCGGGTGTGGGCAGTGGTACCACTATTGATCACGTACAGGTAGCGTATGCAAAAGACGACGCGTTTGAGTGGTTTGGCGGAACGGTAAATGCAAAATACCTGATCGCGTATAAAACACAGGACGACGATTTCGATACGGACAACGGATACAGCGGTAAAGTGCAGTTTGGCCTGATCATCCGTGATTCACTGATCGCCGACATCTCCAACTCAGAAGCATTTGAAAGTGATAATAATGCCAGTGGCACTACGGCTTCACCGAAAACCACGGCAATTTTCAGCAATATCACCGCTATCGGTCCCCGTGCCACGTTGTCTAATGTGGGCAGTTCACTGTACCGTGGTGGCGCTCATATCCGTCGTAATTCAGGGATTGCCATTTTCAATACGATCTTCCTTGGCTGGCCCCGTGGTGTGGAACTGGATGCAGGTACCGGAAATTCAGTAGCGCTGAATGTGGAAGACAGTACCATCCGACTCCGCAATATCACGATTGCCGGATGTGCCACACCTACGCGTTTCAGTGGTACGGCGGGAGCTACCATCACCAATGATGCGGCTTTCACTACCTGGTTTACCAACAGCTTCTACGGAAATGATATCCTGACCAATACAACAGATGTGAAACTGATCCAGCCCTTCAATTACACAGCACCGGATCCCACCCCATTTGCCGGATCAAACGGCAATCAGAAAGTGCTGACGGGTGGTGCATTTACCGACAGCAAATTCACCGGCGATACTTTCTTTGAGAAAACCATCACTTTCCGTGGCGGTATTGCCCCGGCCGGCGAACTGGCCAGCTGGTGGAAAGGTTGGTCTAAATTTAATTTTAACTAGGTAATCAATAACCATTAATCCTGCCCGGGCTGTACAATGTGTACGGCCCTTTTTTTTAGCTTAATCAGGTATTAATCTGTTTATTCAGCGAAGCCCTTAGTAACTTGCAGTTATATATTTTTTAAACGTATAGCAAGCATGCCGCTGCTGATCGGGGTATTCCCCGTTCATATAAAATGCAAAAAATGGGAAGAATAATAGTCGTTTTCAGTTTGTTTTTAATGGCATTAATGGCCTGTACTTCCTGTGGTTCACAATCACCCATCGCCAAACAACTCGCCGGCTGCGACAGCCTGGTGATCACGTTTAATAAACCGGGAACCGATTCTGTACAAAACATTGTCAGCACTACCGATACAAGGGCCATTGCCAAACTGGCCGGTTATCTTGGTGGTAAGGAACAACCCAAACCCGACTGTGGTTTCGGCGGCAATATGCTTTTCTTCAAAGGCGGGCAGCAGGTGTTGCCTGTAGTATTTCAGTCAGCCAAAGACTGCAGTTACTTCATGTATGAAATGGACAATAAACTTCATTATACAAACGTGGGCGGCGAAGCCGGAAAGTTTCTTAAGAGTCTGAATGAAGGCAAGAACTGGTACTAGAAGAAAAGAACCAAGATGGCCAAGATGCCAAATAAGCACCAGGCAGCAAGGTCCAAACAAGGACCAAATAAGCACCAATCATCCTGAGAATATTCACAGGAAGCTTTGGTTATTTCTTTTGGGTGCTTTTTTTAAATTTGTTAGTTGATTTTTCTTTGGCTTCTTGGCTATCCTGGTTCTTAATAACCAATACGCAGACAAACCTAAAATACCACACCCGTGAGTTTTCTCCAAATAATAACCTACTCAGGTATATTCATCTTTGCCATCAGCGGGGCGTTGAAAGCCCGTACCTATAAGATGGACGTTTTTGGCGGCATCGTGATTGCCTTTGTAACCGCATACGGCGGGGGCACACTCCGTGATCTGCTGATTGGCGTAAAGCCGGTAAACTGGATCAATGACAACCTGGCGCTGATACTGGTGTTCAGTGGCACGGCCATTACCTTTTTGCTCAAGGAAAACGCGAAACGATTCCGCCGTACCATATTTTATACGGACGCATTCGGACTGGGTCTCTTTACGGCCTGGGGTATTGAAGTGGCGTTGCGCAATGACATCAACGGATTTTACTCATTGGTAATGGGTGTAATCACCGCCACCTTCGGCGGACTCATCGCCGATATCCTCTGCAACGCGGTGCCCAATCTGCTTAAAAAAGGTGAACTCTATGCCACCGCCTGTGCCATTGGCGGCACCGTTTATATATTGCTCAAACAAGTACCGCTGCAATACCATACCAATCTCACTATCTGCGTGCTGGTCGTTGCCGGTATCCGGATTTATGCCATGCGAAAGAGGTTGATGTTGCCGGAGATATGAGCGGGTAGGGGCTGTTGATTTTTCAACAATCAATCCTTCTTCCTCTCCAGCGTAAACCCGATACTCGTTCCTACATTTTCCGTGCTTCTTACATGGATGGTTTGCCCGTGTGCTTCGATGATATGTTTGCAGATGGCGAGACCGAGACCGCTGCCGGTTACGTCAATGCTGCGGCCTTCTTCGGTGCGGTAAAAGCGTTCGAAAATGCGGGAGAGATTCTTTTCGCTCACCCCGATACCGTCATCGCCGATTTCAACGAGGATATGTTTGTCATCCGTTTTATACATGCTGGCCGTGATATTGCCATTCAGTTTACCGTATTTAATGGAATTTTCCACCAGGTTGATCAGCACCTGCCTGACTTTCTCCTTATCGGCAAATACCGTTAAAGGGGATTCACAACCTTTCTTTATGGAGCAGGTAATATGCTGGGTGTCGGCCTTACCGGACAGCCCTTCATACACATCTTTAACCAGGTCCTGGATCACAAAATTCTGTTTATATAATACCAGTTCCCCCCGTTCCAGTTTGGAAATTTCATCCAGATCTGTAAGCAGGTGCGTGAGGCGGTCAACATTTTTAGCGGTTTTTTCGAGGAAACGTTTATTGACATCCGGATTGACCATGGCCCCGGACAACAACGTATCCACATAACCCTGAATGGCAAATACAGGTGTCTTGAATTCATGTGAAAGATTCTGCAGAAATTCCTTTCGGAACTGTTCATTACTCCGCAGCAATTCAAGTTCCTCTTCATTCCGTGTAGCCCAATCTTCCACGTCCTGCCGCACATCATCAATACTCTTTTGCGGCAATACATATTTGTAATAGGTTTCCTCCCGCTTCGTGGCCTTGGTCTTATAAATGAATTTGTAAATAAGCTTGATCTTCCGGTAAATAAACCGCTCCAGCATGAAATAAATCAGGAAATACCCGCCGATAAATAATACCAGAAAAGAACCGGCCGCCCATAACCAGGATTGCTCCACGATATACACCATGATACACTCCGGTATAGCCAGCACCAATGCGGTAAAGGCGGCGATTTGTTTAGGCGAACTGTTTTTGGCTGAAAACATAAACGAAAGTACGAAGAAGCAACTACGAAGTTAGAAGTACGAAGTACGAACTACGAAGAATGAGTCACTCCGACTCACATCCCACAACTCACATCTCACATCTCACAACTCAAATTTATACCCTACTCCCTTCACAGTCGTAATGCAATCAATCCCCAGCTTCTGCCGGATCTTACGGATATGTACATCTATCGTACGGTCGCCGACAATTACATCATTGCCCCATACGGCATTTAATATTTCATTGCGCAGGAAAACACGGCCCGGTTTGAGCGCCAGCAAATAAAGCAGTTCAAATTCTTTTTTGGCAAGAATGAGTTCCTGCTCATCCACTTTTACAATAAAACGTTCAGGGTCAATGGTCATATTACCCACATTCAGTATCCGTACTTCCGTTTTATTGAGCCGGCGGAACAGGGCATTGACCCGGCTGATAAATACTTTGGGGCTGACGGGTTTGCTTACATAATCATCGGCACCGGTTTCCAGTCCCCGGATCTGCGTGCCTTCGTCGTTCACCGCCGTCAGAAATATGATCAGGGTTTCCTTAAATGCGGCCTGTGCCCGGAGGAGTTCGCAAACCTCCACCCCGGTTTTTTTGGGCATCATCACGTCCAGTACCACCAGGTCAGGGTTATGCCGGCGCGCTTTCTCCAACGCCTCATCCCCGTCTTTGGCCGTCACCACTTCATAGCCTTCATTCGTCAGGTTATATTTAAGGATTTCGAGAATATCCGGTTCATCATCAGCGATCAGTACTTTCCGGGCCTTGGTTTCCATGCTGGAAAAATATTTGCGCAAACCTAAAGGTAAATTGCGTGGCAGTGAAATTTAACGGGGCTGCTTTACACAGACTTAATGATAACTTAATATCTGAGAAATAAATGATTTGTACCCTCTTTTTGTTTTTTTAACATTTTGAAACCGGCCTCCGGGCCTGAAATGCGGTCTTTAACCCGGTATTGCGGCTATGCACTTTCAGTCAGGCTTAGTACCTTTACGTTTCGTTTATGATTTCCTGTAACAGATACTTCCTGATCGCCTTATGCCTGCTGCGCTTTTCGTATTCCGAAGCCCAGGTTGACACCCTCAGCATTCCGGCTACCTATAAACCTGAATTCAGAAGGCAGTTGAATCATGATGGCATTGACGGCGAACAAAAAGAAATTCTGCAGTCGGATGGGAAAGCCGACAAGGAATACAGTCCCAGTGAAAAACCGGAGATTAATCAGCTGCTCACCCGCTCTCTGGTAAATAAAGCGGACTGGTTGCAGTATTCCATAGAAACCGATACGGGTCTGGATCACCGGTTGAAGGTCTTCTACCTTACCGGACTGGAAAGGTTATTGAAGTATTACCGCCAGAACTGGCGCCAGCCCGGCGACCGCGGTATCAATCCACTGCACCTCCCCATGATTATTGACGCGTATGAATCAGGTATGCGGCTGGAAAGGAATGGTGCTTCCATTGAACAGGTAGTCTATGATCTGCCTTACGACGCGGGGACCAACCTGATTAATTGCGGTCTGTTTGACAAGAACCCCGGACTGCCGGCTGCCAAAAACAGGCTGGTGCTGAAATTATACAACCTGCATCCGGAAAAAGTATTTCCCCTGCTGCAGCAATACCCCGAAGTGTCCTTTGCCGATAGTCTGCTGCGGGCTATTGATAAACGTAAATATGCCCGGCAGTTTTATGATTATGCCGCCGCGGGCAATAAACTGGGCGCCCTGATCCGCAGTATTCAGGATGATATTTTTATAAAAACAATCGCCACCATGGCCCTGAGCCGCAGTGGTCAGCAGTATTTTCCTTTCCTGGATAATATTGTAAACGGACGCATGACCCTGCGCGAAATAGATGACGCCAAAGACGATTCCCTCTTGTATTACCGCTTATTGGTAAAAACACAGATGGACTATGCGGGCCGGGCGGTGAATAAGGACACGGCTTTTGAATTCAGGGCACTGACACAACGACTGGAAATTAAAGCAGCTGATTTTATCAATATCATAAACGGGCTGCACAATGAACGGAACCATGATATCCGCTTCCGCAGTATTCAGTCCCTTTCGCCGGCGGAATTGTATTACCTGGCCGTAACCTCCGACGGGGCTATTTACACATCCAGTTTTGTGAAAGGAGTATACCCGCTGATGATGAAAAAGATCAATAACCGCGGCGACTCCCTGCTGATACTGCTCAACTTTGATAAGTACCGGAAGTTTATTAAAATGACGGCGGGTTTTAATACCCTGGATCATTTTCTCGCATCCTTTGCCAGATCGGATAACCCGGAGCAGGAAGACCCGGCGAATACACTGATGCGGGCTTTTGTAAACCGGCTGGAACAATCCGACGGACTGGAAGACGGGGTGGATGTGGCCGATTCGTACGCCAGTATTTCCGAAACACTTAAGCCCGTAGCCGAACGTATGCTATTGAATATCCGTGATAATTATGAACGGAATCTGGCCAGCGGGAATAAGAAAGGGATTGCGATTTATCATATACTGGGTACCCTTTTTGAAAGCGCCGACAGTACAAAAACGGTGGATCTGACAAAAGAACTGGGTGTGCCGCCTGTGTATGAAGTGCCCTTTACCGCATTAACAGAAGACAGCGGCCGGGTTAACCTGCAGTTGTTTATTTATGGCGATAAAGACGGCATGGGCGTATTCCCGACCCTGCTCAGCATGTTCAGCAATGCCAACTGGAAAATAGACCAGAGCAACAAACAATGGGTAACCATTCATTCGGCCAAAGGCAAGCCGGTGTCATTGTATATGAACCGCCCCCTCCCGGAGGAAACCAATGAAGACGCCCTGGCACAGGAAGCGCTGTGCAAATACCTGGACGATAAAAACATTATACCAACGGTAACGATTAACCGCGGGCATAGTTACAACGCGCCTTATACGATAAAGCAGATGTCCACCGCGTCAAAAATCGTATTCATGGGTTCCTGCGGCGGGTATCGTATGATTCATGATATACTGGAAAAAGCCCCCGAAGCGCATATCATCGGCACCAAACAGATTGCGGATGCCCCGGTGAATAATCCCTTTCTCCGGCTGATTATGGAGAAACTACGTACCGGCAGCGATATTAAATGGATACCGTTCTGGGAAGAGCTGGGCAGGATCGTTACCGACAAAGTAATATTTGAAGATTATGTGCCTCCGTATAAAAACCTCGGCGCCCTCTTTATCAAAGCCTATACCCGCGCCATGGGACCGGAAAATGAGAATAATCAGTAAACGGGCATAGGTTCGCCGCGGTAAGATTAATTTTGCCTTCTTTAATTCCTTTGGTTTGACAGCACCCAAAAAAACATTTTTCGATTTTGCACTCCTGAAACGGGTGTTCAGGTATGCGGCGCCGTATAAACAGAAATTTTATATTTCGGTGTTGCTGGCCATTTTGCTGGCCATCATCACGCCTGTACGTCCCATGCTGGTACAGCTTACGGTAAATGAATATATCGCCAACGAAATGGCCGGTATGCTGGTGCGGATTACGCTGATCCAGATCGGGCTGATCCTGGTGGAAACGGTTATGCGTTTTTTCTTTTCCTATATCACGGCGGTGCTGGGACAGTCGGTGGTAAAAGACATGCGGATTGCCACCTACAGGAAAATCATGCATCTCAACCTGTCGCAGTTTGACAAAACCCCGATCGGCACCTTAACCACGCGCACGATAAACGATATAGAATCCATCAACGATATATTTTCAGATGGGCTGGTGCCCATTATCGCCGATCTGCTTTCCATTGCCTGTGTACTCACGTATATGTTTATCAGCGACTGGCAGCTCACGTTAATCGCACTCATTCCTTTTCCGATCATGATTATCGGCACGTATTATTTCAAAGAAAGCATCAACCGGTCTTTTCATAAAGTGAGAAATGCGGTAGCCGCGCTGAATGCATTTGTGCAGGAGCATCTGAGCGGAATGGCTGTGGTGCAGGCCTTTGCCGCGGAGGACAGGGAAATGGAAAAATTCAGGAAGATCAACCGGGATCACCGCGACGCGAATATCAAAGCCATTTTCGCGTATTCCGTTTTCTTTCCTTTGGTGGAAATCATCCTGGCTTTGTCGATCGGACTCATTGTATGGTGGACTTCCAAAGAAGCGTTGCAGTTGCAGGAGAGTCAGCAGGGAACCGTTATCTCGTTTATTTTATGCATGAACCTGCTGTTTCGTCCGTTGCGGATGATTGCGGATAAGTTCAATGTATTGCAAATGGGTATTATTGCCAGTGAACGGGTGTTTAAAGTGCTGGATAACCCGGATTTCACCCCGGAGAGTCCCGCAGATGCGTATAAACCGGCATTGGTAAAAGGGAAGATTGAGTTTGATAAAGTCGTGTTTGAATATACGCCCGGCATTCCGGTACTGAAAGCCGTTTCGTTTAGTGTCAATCCGGGCGAGACCATTGCCATTGTGGGCCGTACAGGCAGCGGCAAAACCACCATTATCAATCTGCTGAACCGGCTCTATCATATACAGCAGGGCTGTATAAAAATAGACGGGGTGGAAATTGAACAGTATGACCTGGATACGCTGCGAAAAAATGTTGGCGTGGTGTTGCAGGATGTATTTTTATTTTCCGGTTCGGTGATGGATAATATCACATTGCGCAACCCGGAGATTACAAGGGAAAAAGTAGAGCAGGCGGCGAAACTGATCGGGATGCATGACTTTATCATGCGGCTGCCCGGTGGTTATGATTATCATGTAATGGAGCGGGGGGCAACACTCTCATTGGGGCAACGGCAATTATTGTCCTTTATCCGGGCCATGTTGTACAATCCGTCCATCCTGATATTGGATGAGGCCACTTCTTCCGTGGATACGGAGAGTGAACAACTGATCCAGCACGCGATCGATACACTGATCAAAGGGCGAACTTCCATTGTTATTGCTCACCGGCTTTCCACCATCCGCAAAGCACATAAGATACTGGTACTCGACAAAGGAGAAGTAAAGGAAATGGGTACGCATGAAGAGCTGATGCGGCTCAACGGGCATTATGCAAAGCTGCATGAAATGCAGTTTGAAACAACGGAAGAATGATACACACGTAAATAAAGTAAAAGGCGGCCCGCTTAAACAACGGGCCGCCTTTTAGTGTCCGCATCAGGCAATACTGGCTGAAATAAATGTTCCGTCTGCACGGAAAAAGGCTTTCCAGCGTACAGTACCCAGGAAAAACTTCACTTTCCAGGTATTGCCATCCTCAGCCTGCCATTCCATGCGGGTGGCAGTGGGGTAGCGGGCTGAAAAAGCAGCCTGTACGGAAGCAGGCAGATTCGACGGAGGCACCGGAGTGGGATCATCGGCACCACGGCGGCCGGCCAGGGTACTGCTGTTGTCATCTGCATTGGCACTGATCGGGGATTTTTCACAGGAGGCAAAAAAAAGACTGGCGCCTAAAACGGCAACAAAAAATGTGTTTTTCATGGCTTTAAAAATTAGATGATGAAATCAGTTACATTATATGGTCAACACAGGCAAAGAAGTTGTAACCGGAGCGATGGGTTTATTTATTTAAACAGGCTGGTCAGAATAGCAGGGTTACACTTTCATAGTATATTAATAATCAATTGCATATGGATTATATGCCGATAAATCTGTCAAGCGCAAAATATAGTTCCGAAGATTGCTGTTGAAGCCTGATTATTTCAAGGTTTTTCACCCTCCCCCCCTTATCTTTGCGCCAAATTTCGGAAGAGGTATGTGTAACCATCGTTTCAAATCCTTTACTGTAGCGGTTTTCAGCGTATTTTCCCTCCTTTTTGCCGGGCCGGCTCTGGCTCAGGAGCATGGAGAAGAACATACGGGACAGCCTGCTGAACATAAAGAAGCCGGTCATGAAGAAAAACTGAATGTGGGCGAAGTGATCTTCGAACACGTACTCGATGGTCATGAATTCCACTTTTTTGGCGTATCTGTACCCCTTCCTGTACTTGTCTATTCAAAAGAAAAAGGATTCAAAGCCTTTATGTCCTCCGCCTTTCATCATGGCACAGAAGCCCATGAAGGGTATATGATCCTGACCAAACACAATATTGCTGAAATGGGACTGGATCCGAAAAAATTCAAAAGCGAAGACATCTATGCAGTGGGTGCTGATGGCAAACCAGATACTACGGTAAGTGTATTTGATTTCTCCCTGACCCGCAACGTGGTTCAGATGATCCTGGCCCTGACTGTTTTTGTTGTTTTGATGCTGCGTATCGCCAAACGTTATAAAAGCGGGGTAGGGGTTACTTCAGCACCCAAAGGTTCACAAAGCCTGATCGAACCGGTTATCACGTTTGTACGTGATGAAGTGGCCAAGCCCAACCTGGGACATAAATACGAGAAATACCTGCCCTACCTGCTCACGGTATTCTTTTTTATCCTGATCAATAACATTTTCGGACTGATTCCGGGTTCGGCCAACGTAACCGGTAATATCGCGTTCACTGCTGTACTCGGTCTGATCTCTTTTGTGGTGATCCTCTTCAGTTCCAACAGTCATTACTGGGGCCATATCTTCAATCCTCCGGGTGTACCCCTGGGTGTGAAGTTCATCCTGGTGCCCGTGGAGTTCCTGAGTGTTTTCATTAAGCCCTTCGCCCTCATCATTCGTCTTTTCGCGAATATGGTGGCGGGTCACATTATTATTATTTGTCTGATCTCCCTGATATTCATTTTTGGCCAGTTGAATCCGGTTGCCGGCTGGGGTGCTTCACCACTCTCCATTGGCTTTACCGTGTTCATCTACCTGATCGAGGTACTGGTTGCTTTCCTGCAGGCCTTCATCTTTACGATGCTGACGGCGGTGTTTGTAGGACAGGCATTTGAAGGAGAGCATCATGACGAAGCGCATGCGGCGCATCATTAATTTGTATTTTTTAACAATCAATAAAAAAGAAACATGGATTTATTTCTTTTAGCAGAAACAGCTAACGCAGGTGGTGCCATCGGTGCCGGTTTAGCGGCTATCGGTGCCGGTATCGGTATCGGTCAGATCGGTAAAGGTGCCGTTGAGGCAATCGCCCGTCAGCCGGAAGCGTCTAACGACATCCGCGGTAACATGATCCTGACTGCAGCCCTTGTAGAAGGTGCTGCCCTGTTCGCGATCATCGTGGGCTTCCTCGCAATGGTATTATAATATCATTGCTGCGAAAAAAAATTACTGCATCCAAAGCACAGGGCGGAGGATGCAGTATTTAACTGAACACACAAACACTATATAAACGAGATCATTTTATGGAGTTATTACTTCCCAAATTAGGTTTGTTAGCCTGGACCCTGCTCGCCTTCCTGATCGTTTTCTTCCTGCTGAAGAAAATGGCCTGGCCCGCTATCATTAAAGGTCTGCGTGACCGGGAAAACAGCATCACTGAATCACTGGCTACGGCGCAGAAAGTGAAAGAGGAAATGGCCCTGATGAAAAGTGAGAACGAAGCCCTGCTGGCCAAAGCCCGCGAGGAAAGAGCCCAGTTGCTGAAAGAAGCCCGTGAAACCAAGGACCGCATCATCAGCGAAGCCAAGGAACAAGCCAAGGTAGAAGCCGGTAAAGTAGTGGCCGAAGCACAAGCCGCGATCAACGCCCAGAAAATGGCCGCCCTCACCGAGGTTAAAAACCAGGTAGGTAAGCTGGTGATCGAAGTAAGTGAGAAAGTACTGAGAAAAGAACTCGGCAACAAAGAAGCCCAGGAAGCCCATATCAAGGGACTGGTAGATGGCGTTAAATTGAATTAATCAAAATTAGTGATGTACTAATCAGTAAGGACTTTTCCCTCACTCTTTACTCATCATTCATTACTCATTATATGCAGAATCCACGTTTAGCATCAAGATACGCGAAATCGATACTTGATCTTGCCATCGAAAGAGGTGAGCTGGAGAAAGTGTATGCGGATATGCAATGGTTGCAGGCGGTCTGTAAAAGCAACCGTGATTTTGTGAACCTGCTCCGCAGTCCGATTATCAAAAACGACACGAAAAGAAAGATCATGGAAGCGGTTACCGCTACTGGTAATATCAGCGAACTGACAGCGGGTTTTAACCGGCTGCTGGTGTCCAAGAACCGCGAACGTTTTCTGCCGGAAATCATCAACGCGTTTATCGCCTCCTATAAAGTGCATCATAAGATACGTACCGTACAACTGACCACGGCTGCTCCGGTTACCGACAGCATGCGCCATGCAATCGTGGAACAGGTAAAGAAATCGGCCGGATTTGAAAAAGTGGAACTGGAGGAAAAAGTAAATCCGGAACTGATCGGTGGTTTTGTACTGCAGGTTGGCGACCAGCTGGTGGATGCCAGTGTGGCCTATGACCTGAAAGCCATTGCCAAACAATTTGAGAACAACGATTTTATTTATAAGATCCGTTAATATTTAAAGTATAAAAAGACAGATATGCCTGAAATTAAACCAGATGAAATAAGTGCCATCCTGCGTCAGCAGCTGAGCAACTTTAACGCCAGTGCCGACCTGGAAGAGGTTGGAACAGTATTGCAAATCGGTGACGGTATTGCCCGTGTGTATGGTCTGGGTAATGTGCGTTATGGTGAACTGGTGGAGTTTGAGAACGGTGTCCGTGCCATCGCACTGAACCTGGAAGAAGACAATGTGGGTGTGGTACTGATGGGAGAAACCGGCGGTATCCAGGAAGGAGCCAAAGTAAAACGTACCGGCCAGATCGCTTCTATTAAAGTGGGAGAAGGTATGGTGGGTCGTGTGGTGAATACCCTCGGTCACCCGATCGATGGTAAAGGCCCCATTACAGGCGAGCGTTATGAAATGCCCCTGGAGCGTAAAGCCCCCGGTGTTATCTTCCGTGAGCCGGTAAAAGAGCCGCTGCAAACCGGTATCAAAGCGATCGACGCGATGATTCCGATCGGCCGTGGTCAGCGTGAGCTGGTGATCGGTGACCGTCAGACCGGTAAAACCGCGATCTGTATCGATACCATCATCAATCAGAAAGAGTTTTTCAAAGCAGGCAAACCTGTTTACTGTATATATGTAGCGATCGGACAGAAAGCATCCACCATTGCCGGTGTGATGAAAACCCTGCAGGACAATGGCGCGATGGACTATACCATTATCGTGGCCGCTTCCGCTTCTGATCCCGCCCCGTTACAGTTCTATGCGCCGTTCGCCGGTGCAGCGATCGGAGAATTCTTCCGTGATACCGGTCGTCCGGCCCTGATCATCTATGATGATCTGTCCAAACAAGCCGTGGCCTACCGTGAGGTATCCCTGCTGCTCCGTCGTCCCCCGGGTCGTGAAGCCTATCCCGGTGACGTATTCTACCTGCACAGCCGTCTGCTCGAAAGAGCTGCGAAAGTGATCAGTGATGACGCCGTGGCCAAAAACATGAATGATGTACCCGACAGTATCCGTCACCTGATTAAGGGTGGTGGTTCACTGACCGCCCTGCCGATTATCGAAACACAGGCCGGTGACGTATCCGCGTATATCCCGACCAACGTAATCTCCATTACGGACGGTCAGATCTTCCTGGAAACAAACCTGTTCCTCTCCGGTATCCGTCCCGCGATCAACGTAGGTATTTCGGTTAGCCGTGTGGGTGGTAACGCGCAGATTAAATCCATGAAGAAAGTAGCCGGTACCCTGAAACTGGACCAGGCTCTCTACCGCGAGCTGGAAGCCTTCTCTAAATTCGGTGGGGACCTCGACGCGGCTACCAAGAACGTAATTGATAAAGGCGCCCGTAACGTGGAAGTGCTGAAACAACCGCAGTACTCTCCGTTCTCTGTTGAAAAACAGGTGGCCATTATTTACCTCGGTACAAACGGTTTGCTGAAAGATGTGGCCGTGAAGCGGGTGAAGGAATTTGAAGACCACTTCCTGATGGAAATGGAAAACAAATTGCCCGATGTACTGGCCGAGTTCAAAAAAGGAAACCTGCCTGATGAAGGCGTCAGAAAGATGGTCGAACTGGCCAACGGACTGATTCCGCAGTACGCTAAATAACTGATTTTTTGATCTGCTTATAGAGGGGCTGTACCTGCGGGTATAGCCCCTTTTTCATATAACCGATGCCGACCAGCATGATACAACCGGTGAAACCGGGGCAGCCTTATTCCCGGAAAAGATCTGTTCTTCTTTTCGCCGGATTAACGGGACTGCTTTTAACGGGCAGTCAGTGCGGCTCACCTGCGGTAAAAAAAGCGGGTATACCTGACCGTATTCCTGCTGTCATCACTGATTCCGTTTACCTGGATCCGGGCAATATTTATTCGGAAGAAAAAAGGGAGCTGGGCCGTTATCTTTTTTACGATACCCGTCTCTCGGTCAATAATACCCGCTCCTGTGCCAGCTGCCATGACCCACGCTTCTCCTTTGCCGATAATTATAACCGTTCCATCGGGGCGTATGGCGATCTGCACCAGCGCAACAGCCGGCCCTTGATTAACCTGATATTTAACCGTTATCTCACCGGTGCCGATACAACCGTGCATTTTCCGGAATTGCAGATGATCCGTCCGCTGATGAGTGAACACCCGGTTGAAATGGGTATGAAGGGAAATGAAACGGCGATAGTGCAGCGGTTGCAAACGGATGCGCTATACCGGAATTTATTCAGCAAAGCCTATCCTGCTGCTGCAGCCGACGTTACAGTGGAACATATCCGCCTCGCCATTGCTGATTTTATTAAAACCATCATCAGCTCGGATGCTGCGTATGATCGTTACCGGTATGATAGTCTCCGGCATCCGTTATCCGCAGCGGCCATGCGGGGTAAGCAACTGTTTTTTTCTGATAAACTCGCCTGTTACCAGTGTCATGGGGGCTTAAATTTTGACAAACCCCTCTTAAAAACAGCGGCCGGTAAAACCGATTTTTATTTTAATACAGGATTGTATAATATTGACGGAAAAGGGAGTTACCCGGCAACGGATCACGGACTGGCGGCCAGTACCGGTAATCCGGCAGATGAAGGAAAATTCCGTGTGCCAATTCTGCGCAACCTCATTTTTACGGCACCGTATCTGCATGATGGCTCGGCGCAGACATTGGAGGAGGTGATCCGTGTATATGAAGAGGGAGGAAGAAACCTGACCCGTGGTCCCAATGCCGGTGATGGGCGTAAGAATCCGTTTAAGGATCCGTTGATAAAAGGATTTGTACTGACAGCCGGTGAACGAAAAGACCTGATACATTTTTTATATAGTCTTACTGATTCAGTGGTTTTAAATAAAAAGGAAAATGCAAACCCGTTCCGATAATGTGAAGCATACCCGTGTGCGATCCGGCTGGATGGCTGTTTTTGTCAGCTGTATGTACCTGCTTGCTGCCTGTGGAAATGACGGCCCGAAAGAAAAAAAGATAGCCGGATATGATGAGGATGCCCGGAACACGGTACTGTTACCCATTGACAGTTTCAGCCGTGCCCCGTTTATCCAGGAGCGGGTTACCGAAATAAAAGCAGCCCTGGCCCAACCCATACCGGTTTTGCTCTGCGGCGACAGCCTCAATCCGCAACAGCAAATGGCGCAACTACTGGCCCTTCGTGATTCGGTATTCACCCAGTTCCTGAAAGATCCGGTAACGCGACTTCCATTCCGCAACGAAATTTTCGGCGTGTACCCGGCGCGGCAAAGCGACCTGGTAACGGTGAAGCAGCCGTATAACCTGCCATCCACATTCCGGGTGGAAATGTATAATTACGCCATCAACAATACTTCAGTGGCACTCGTGGATGTGCAGCAGCAGAAAGTCCTGACCAGTTATTACATGAGTAATGTACAACCGGATATCTCCCGGCGCTTAACCAACCTGGCCATACAGATAGCCATCGAATCTCCGGAAGTGCAACAGGAACTCGGGATAAAACCGGAGGAGAAAGCAGCCCTGATGGCGGGCACTAAAACAGCGCTTAATCATTCCCGTTGTGAACGGAGCCGGCATCTTTGTGTGGCACCCACTTTTGTAAAAGGAGATAAGGCCTTATGGGCTATTGTGGATCTCACCGACCACCGTCTGGTGGGTATCCGCTGGACCAATGTGGGTAACGCAGGGCAGGCAGTACCCATGATGACGGAGAAAAGACTGCAGGATGATAAAATAACTTCCTGTTATTGTGAAGTGGAACAACCGCTGAAGAAAAACGGGTGGGATATGAAGTATATGCTTACCAGCAGTGACGGATTACGTATCAGTGATGTACTTTTTAACGGGCAACCCGTACTTCGCAGTGCCAAACTGGTGGACTGGCATGTCAGTTACAGTGGAACGGATGGGTTTGGCTACAGCGACGCGGTGGGCTGTCCGTATTTCAGTCAGTCTGCCGTGGTAGCCTGGGAAATTCCCAAAGTAGCCGAACTGAAGGATGAGGCTGGTAAAGTGATCGGGTTTGTACTGGAACAAACATACCGCAGTGAAGGCTGGCCCACACCATGCAACTACAATTACCGGCAACGTTATGAGTTTTACAATGATGGACGATTCCGGGTAGCGGGTGCAAGTTTTGGCCGGGGCTGTGGCAATACAGGCACCTACCGGCCAGTATTCAGGATTGCATTTGCCGGGGATAAGAATGATTTCTTCGAATACAAGGAAAGTGACTGGTCTCAGTGGAAGACGGAGCAGTGGCAGGAGCAGGGTAGTCTGACCAGTTATACAACGGAAGGATACCAGTATAAAATCAGCGGCGGACAACAGGGCTATTTTGTAGAGCCCGGAAGAGGACAGTTTGGCGACGGAGGCCGGGGCGATTTTGCATTTATGTATGTTACCCGGCATCTGCCCGGACGGGATGAAGGTGAAAATGACCTCGTAACCATCGGTCCCTGTTGCAATACAGATTATCACCAGGGGCCCGAACAATTTATAGAACCGTCACCGGAAACGATACAGCAATCTTCACTGGTGCTCTGGTACGTGGCACAAGTGCGTAATGATGACCGCAAAGGCAACGAATATTGCTGGGCCGAAAATGTGCTGGAGAATGGTATCTGGACTACAAAAGTGTATCCCTGCTTCACCGGTCCGATGTTTGTTCCCATAAAAAAATAAATCCATGCTGACACCCCGTTCCACTCTATATAAAATCGCGGCAGGATTATTCCTGTGTGGTCTGCTGGTTTCCTGTAAAGAAAAGGAAGTGGAATTCACCAATAATGTTTGTCTCACGAACCCGCCTTTTGTAACGCAGCTTGGGTTCAATGCCCGGTTTTCATTTTTCAGTACCTCCGAAGAGAAAGTGATGGGCCTGGTATTACACCAGTCGGCAGAAGCCGGCGGAGCCAATGTCAGTATCGTGAAATCGTACCAACATTCTTCCTGGAAACAGGCAGGATGGCTGGCGCCGATTCAGCTTGATAAGAAAGGGAATATTTATACGGCACCCGCTCCGTTTATTCATGTATTGAATAATCCGGTTAAGGCGCAGAATACGGTTTGGAAAGTAGACGCGGTAACCGGTGTCATGGAAAAATTTATAGAACTGCCCTTGCCTGATTCTATCGGAAATCAGAACCCGTTTGGTATTATCGGCATGGTACTGCTTTGTGAAACGAATACTTTGTTTGTTTCCACCATCAGTGGCAGTGACCGGCTGCATGAGCGGGGAGCCATTTATGCCATTGACCTGGAGAAGAATGCGATAATTGATCAGCTGAACGCCACCGATGCAATGGGCATGGGCATTTCATATATCACGGGTGCCCGCAAACTGTATTTTGGTACCGGCCGTTCCAGTGATATTTATGCCATAGAGATTAACAGCAAAGGAAAATTCAGCGGAGAACCGGAAAAGGAACTGACCATTGCCGGCCTCGGACCCGGAGGAGATGACAGAGTCCGCCGCATCCGTACCGATAACCTGGGTAACCTGACCATTCACGGCATGGAGTTTAACTACAACCTGATCCCGCAACGGGAAAAAAAGGAAACGATATACAAATTCGTATTTGATGCCGCAGCAAACAGCTGGATTTTTCAGTAAAAAAACAAACAGGCGTTAGTGTTATAAAGAAAGATTTTGTTACCTGCGTTTTGTTTAATCTTTTAAACACTACTTTTGCACTTATTATTTAATATGTGCAAACTCTTATTTAATTTAAGTCTTCTCTTATGTTAAAAACCAACAAAATCCTGTCCGTAGTGGCCATTTTATGCCTGTGCCACACCGTGAATGCCCAGGTTTCAGGTATAGTCTTCCGTGATTATAATGGGAATGGCACCCGTCAGAATGCCGCCGGTTTTACAGAACCGCTGGCTGCCGGAGTGCAGGTACGTGCTTACAATGCGGCAGAAGCTTTACTGGCAACGGCCACCACAAGCAGTACTGGTGCTTATTCTTTTACCGCATTACAGGTTCCGTCCGGTACGGCCATAAGGCTCGAGTTTACGATACCTTCCGCCGGTTCTTGCGCTGTAAATTCAACCTTCGATTTTGCGTCTGGCGCAGGGGCCACCCATGGTACAGCGGTCCGCTTTCTTACCGCCGGAGCAGCAGCCGTCAATGTCAATTTTGCCATCAATGACCCCAATGATTATCAGCCGGCAGCTGCGCCCTTCACCACCTCCTTTCTGATAACCACACGTTATCATTCTGGTAATGCCACCGGGGCAGGCACATCGGCCAGCGGGGGTGTACTATATAAAATGAGTTATACCTCGAAAGGGCAAACCACACTTCCCGCTTCCGGTTTACTCGCACTCAATTCACAGATCGGTACCTGTTATGGAGTTGCTTATAGCAAGCAGGCCGACCGGGTATTTACTTCTGCCTTTATGAAAAGGCACAATGGTTTTGGTCCGGCCAACGGTACATTTAATAATGCCCCGGGCGCTATATATATTATCAATCCCAATCTGACAGCAGGCACAGGCGCCGCGGCCTATTTCACCAGCCTGGATGCCTTGAGCGCGCCTACACATAATTCAACGGGGACACCGGCATATGGGGCAGGTACTTCATATACGCTTACTGGTACCGGTTATGGTGCCACCGTTTCTTATCCGGCCAATGGACTGGGTGTAATCGGAACCAATGTTAACCGCGGATTACCCAATGACAGTACCAACCGGAGTACAGATCCTGCCGCCTATGGCCAGATTGGGAAAGTGAGCCTGGGCGACCTTGAAGTCAGTGATGACGGCCGGTATCTTTTCGTTACAAATTTTTACGATCGGAAAATTTATCAGCTGCAACTCAATAATGTTAAGAATCCAACATCCGCCACGGTATTGAACAGCTGGAATCTGCCGGCTCCTCCATTGCGTTCCGCTTCCGGAATAACCAATGCCGCCGCTACCTATACCGGTGCTAATAATGGCACAGGTTTCTATGATGGTACCAGGGGATTGCAACGTCCATTTGCGTTGAAATATTCCCGTGGGAAACTATATATCGGTTCCGTTACTACCGGCGAAGGAACCGGCGTGGTCAACACACAGGATAATAATACAGGTAATCCCGAGTATACGGACCTGTGGGCCTATGTATGGGAACTCAATCCGGCAACGGGAACGTTTACCGCAGCGCCTGTTTTACAGTTTCCGTTGAATTTTAACCGGGGCACCAATGGTGACGGACTTTCTGAAACCTGGAGACCCTGGACCAATACGTTACCCAGTCCCTGGACGGGTACTGCTCCTGGTTATTCACAGTACCAGCAACCCATGTTCAGTGATATTGAATTTGACGCGGATGGTTCTATGTTACTTGGTTTCCGTGACCGTTTTGGTGACCAGAGCGGGTATGATCAGAGCGGATTAAACGGCGCGGTTCGTTTTGCCGGTCAGGCGATGGGTGATCTGTATCGGGCGTATTATAATACGGGCTCCTGTGTGTTTGAACTGGAACAAAATGCAAAAGAAGGGCCATCCAGTGCCAAGGCTGCAACAGCCGGCGCCAATAACGGCGATGGTCCGAGTAACTATACAACTAATAATGGTGAGTTTTATTACAGGGATGAAGTGTATAATGCCAATACGGCCACTACTATTGGCACTTTTCACCTGAATGCACTTAGCGGCGCGCTGGCGTTGATTAAAGGAACCGATAGTGTGGTGGTTACAGCCATGGATCCGCAACGTGCCTGGTCTTCCGGTATCAGCTGGTTTGGCAGTACGGGTGGGGATAATGGCAGAGATTATGAAATGTTCGCCGGTGCGGGTGCCGGCTCTTTCCCCGCGCCAGCTATCGGTGCGGTTGGAAAATCCAATGGTCTCGGCGATATAGAATTGCTTTCTGCCGACGCACCTACTGAAATCGGTAACCGATTATGGAATGATGCAAACGGAGATGGAATACAAAATGCCAATGAAACCGGCATGGCCAATGTAACATTGGAACTTTATTCCAATGGGGTGGATGGAATACCGGGCAATGCAGACGATGTGTTACTGGGCAGCACGGTTACCAATGCCACCGGTGAGTGGTATTTTACTACCGGGAATGTTACAGATGGTGATCCGGGTACCGCCGGTAACCAGGCCGGTCCGCAGGCGGGGATCGGGTATAATATACGGGTTGGCAGTGCCGACTGGACAGGAGGTGCAGGTACCGGTGACCTGACGGGCTACCAGCTTTCAAAGACGGATAAAATTTGCGCGGGAGCGGCGGATCTGAGTGATAATGACGCGGCCATGAATAGTAATAACGTGCCCATGATATCACTGACGATTGCATCTGCCGGTCAGAATAATCATGATCTTGATTTCGGATTTACACCGCTCGCTGCGGTGGGGGATAAAGTGTGGCGGGATGACGATCAGGATGGCACACAGGATACCGGTGAACCAGGTGTGGCCGGTATTACGGTAACACTGTATGCCAGTGATGGCATTACTGTACGGGGTACAACGGTTACCGATGCATATGGAAACTACCTGTTTGAAAATCTTCCTGCGGCAACCTATATTATCGGATTTAATCTGCCGGTAAACTACCAGTTTACCAGCAGTACCGGAACCTCCGAAGCCAATGCGGCGAACAGTGATGCCGGCAGCAGCACAGGCAAAACGACAGCAGTGGTTTTGTCCGCTGGAGAAAGACAATTGAATATTGATGCCGGATTACTTTATACAGCATCTTTAACGAATAGTATTGGCGACAGAATCTGGCTCGACAGTGATGGTAATGGTACACAAAACGGTACAGAGCCGGGACTGAGTGGTGTTACAATCACGTTGTACGCGGCGGATGGTGTTACCGTGCTGGCGACAACGATTTCAGATGCCAGCGGTAAATATATTTTTACGGGACTTCCCGCTTCCACCATTTATATTGTTGGTATTACCTATCCGGCCGGAATGACTTTAACCAGTACCACAGGTACCACTTCCGGCAACAGTACCGTCAACAATGATTTTTCCACCGCATCCGGTAAAACCGGGCTGGTCAATACCGGCACAGCCGGTACCCAGGTTACGGGTGTGGATGCAGGTCTGATCATGGCACCTGCTGTAACTGCCGTACTGGGCGATAAGGTATGGCTCGATCTGGCCGGAGGTACGGCCAATGTACAGGATGCCGGCGAACCCGGTGTGGCCGGAGTTTCGGTTAGTCTTTACCGTGATACGAACGGCGACGGGAGTATCAGTGGCGCGGAAGCATCCACCCCTTATGCGACAACTGTAACGGACGCTTTTGGAAATTATATCTTCAATAATCTGCCCGCATCCGCAGGTACCGGTACACTGTACCAGGTGGGCTTTGTTTTGCCGGGCGGCTATAGTTTTGTAACGGCCAAACAGGGCGGTAATGTGGCCCTGGACAGTGATCCGAATACCGTTACCGGACTTACAGGCGGATATTTCATTTATCCCGGGCAGCGTAACCTCACGGTGGATGCGGGACTGATATTGAATGCGCCGGCAGGTACGGCCCGGTTGGGAGATACTGTATGGTTTGACGCTGATGCCGATGGCGTACAGGATGCCGGTGAAACCGGTGTGGGCGGGGTAACTGTTACTTTGTATAATAATGCGGGTTCCGCTATTGCCAGCACGGTTACCGATGCATCTGGCAATTACAGTTTTGTAAACCTCGCTGCTGGTGATTACAGTGTTGGCTTCAGTAATCTGCCTGCCGGGTATAGTTTTACCCCGGTATGGAGCAGCAATGATGCGGATGCGGCCAACAGTGATGCCAATCCGGGTACAGGTCGTACGGGTACCATTACATTAAGTGCCGGAGAAACAGAATCGGATGTGGATGCCGGATTGTATGCCGGCAATGCAGCAGGTCTGGGCAGTATCGGCAATAAAGTTTGGGTAGATCTGGCCGGTGGTACCGCAGGTGTACAGGAATCCGGAGAACTGGGAGTAGCCGCTGTTACCGTTACCCTGCTCGATGCCGGTGCTGATGGCATTGCAGGCAATGGCGATGACGGCGCATCACGGACCACGCTGACAAATTCACTGGGCGAATATATTTTTACGGACTTACCAGCCGGCAACTATGCAGTACAGTTCAGTACACTGCCTGCCGGTTATACGGTTAGCACGCAAAACGCAGGTACGAATGATGCACTGGATAGTGATGGCGGGGCCACAGGTACCGGTGGTGCTCCGGCGGGTGCTTCCAGAACAGCAGTTTATAATCTTTCAGCCGGTGAAGATAATATGAGTGTTGACCTTGGACTGGTGCCGCCGGTAAATACAAATTCACTGGGTAACTACGTATGGTTTGATAGAAACAGTGATGGGCTGCAGGCTGGTGAATCCGGGGTGGCGGGTATATGGGTTACACTATATAACAGTGGAGGCACGGCCATTGCAACAACAACAACCAATGCGGCCGGTGAGTATTTGTTTACGGGTCTGGCCGATGGCGATTACAGTGTCGGATTTACAAATCTGCCTGCCGGTTTTGATTTCAGTACCTCATCGGCTACAAATGATGCTACGGGCAGTGATGCCAACCGGGCAACAGGACGTACCGCTTTAGTTACGTTGAATGCGGGCAACCGGAATGATCGTTCACTGGATGCGGGGCTGATCAGCTCCAGGGCCGCAATCGGCAATTATGTATGGCTCGATACAGACGGTGATGGCGTGCAGGATAATGATGGCACAGAACCCGGTGTGGCGGGCGTAACCGTTTCTGTATTCCGTCCCGGCTTTGGACCGGATGGCATCAGCGGCAATGCGGATGATGCACTTCCGGTAGCCAGTATGATAACTGATCAGAACGGACAGTACCTGTTTACCAACCTGGTGCCGGGCGATTACCAGCTTTCGTTTGGTACCCTGCCTTCCGGCCTGGTATTTACCACTGCCGATGCAGGGGGCGATGATGTACTTGACAGCGATGTGAATACAACCACCGGACTGACTTCATCTATTACACTGGCCGCAGGTGATGTAAACCTGACGGTTGATGCCGGTCTGTTCAAACCGAGGGCGGTGATTGGTAACTATGTATGGGTGGATACAAATAATAACGGGGTGCAGGATGGAACAGAAGCCGGCCTGGCTGGTGTGCTGATTACCTTATATACCAATGGTGGTATTCCGGTAGCCAGTACCATCACCGACGCCAACGGCGGATACCTGTTCCCCAATGTGGCACCCGGCAACTATTACCTGAATTTCCTTAACCTGCCAACCGGAGTCACATTTACCACCCCCAACGCAGGAGGGAATGACAATACGGACAGCGATGTAAGCGGCGTGGATATAACCGGTATCGTTGTAACCACCAGTACCAATAATCTTTCCTTTGATGCCGGTGTACTGAATGCATTAACCCTCCCGGTGCAGTTAACGGCATTTACTGCCGTACCGGCCGGAACAAAAGTGCAGGTGCAATGGAAAACAACGAATGAAATCAATGTAGCCGGCTACATAGTGGAATATAGTACCGATGGAAACAACTGGACGGCGATAGGCACGGTTCCGGCAACCGGTAACACGCAGTATGTATGGCTGCATGTCACGCCGCGCACAGGCATTAATTACTACCGTATACGTATAACCGATATGGATGCAACGGCAAAGTACAGCGAGGTACGCACGGTTAGTCTGATTAAGAACGGCCAGGTGGCGGTTTATCCAAACCCGGTTGTGGATGGCATTATCGCCGTAAGTCTGGACGATCGTTTCACCGGACAAGCCGTTTCATTCAGTGTATACAGTATGAATGGACAACTGGTGAAACAACAGTATGCATTGCAGGCAGGTCAGACAGAACAGATTCGTCTGGATGGACTGAGTAAAGGACAATATGTGCTGAAAATTGCCGGTAATAGCAGTACAGATCAGGTAGCAAAACTGATAGAAGTATTGAAGTAAGATTTGGTTTTTATATAAAAAAGCGGATATACCCTGGGTATATCCGCTTTTTTTATTCGTAATCTGTGAATATAACTTTATTGAAAATCATAGAATTACAATTCTGAATCGTAACATTACTACATAAAATACGGTATTTTTTACGAAAAAATCCGCGAAAAACTTGCAAGTAAAAAAACTGCGTATTATGTTTGTTGCAGAATCGAACTAATCCTAAGAAAACAACGAAATCCGCCCCCTGAAACTAACTATACGCAAAACGGGAAATTCCCCGGCAAGTTTCAAGATATCTTTTACGGGTTTCATTGCAATCTGAAATTAGTCTGATCCGCACCCAACTGATTAATCGTAACCCTGAGCAATGAAAACATCAATCTTCTCTTTTAATGCGGTTTGCCGCCTCCTGTTAAGTTCCGCTGCTTTAATCGGTAGTGTTGCTGCAAATGCCCAATCCGGAACGGGTGGGGGAAGCAGTAATCTTTCCAATGGACTTAAGTTTGAGAATTTTTCGCTGACAGCCGGCAATGATCTGGAAGTCGGGGCAGAATACCGGTTTGCTGCTGTTAATGATACTACAGACGCCATTGTGCGGATTGACAGCCTGATCAACGGCGCAAAAGTCAATAAGATTGATGATAACAGTAGCGGTACAGGTTATAAAACGGCTTTTCAGCCGGCTGTACAAAGTGGAAATACCACCGGCCGCTCTTATGCTGTATTCACTTTTCGCTTTGTAGGTAAGAATACCAATACTCCTGTTTTATTACAGGAGGTTAATGCCACTGCACTGGACCTGGATGGCAATAATTCATTAAAAGAGTTTGCGCGTATACGTATCGGTAATGGCGGCAAAATGGCCTATATGTCCACCACTTCAGATATCACGGTAGCCAAAACCAATACAACCGATTTCCAGGGCGAGAATATTCTGGGTGTGGAACGCAACGGTATAGATACCGCTTCTTACAATAATATGTTTACGGCGAGTAATACCGGAATCAGCTCTTTTTCTGTGGCGTATGGTACGGTAAAAACAACCAGCAGTGCCACTGTGCGGCAGTATAGTCTTTACCTGAAAGGCTTTTACTATCCGGCTTCCACTTTACCGGTGAAACTGAGCTCTTTTACCGCGATGCTGGTAAAGAATACTGTTAACCTGGCGTGGGTAAGTGCGCAGGAAATCAATGTCAGTCATTTTGAAGTGGAGCGCAGTACGGATGGAGTTAATTTTTCACAGGCAGGACTGGTTTTCGCTTATGGATCCGCGTCAGATAAAGCCAGCTATCAGTTCAATGATAATGTAACCGGTATACAACATCCCGTAATTTATTATCGCCTGCGTGCGGTGGATGCAGATGGTAAAAACGATTATTCTGAGACAAGAATTATCCGGATTGCACCTGCACAGCAACTGATCAGCCTGCAGACCTTCCCTAATCCGGTAATGAATGAACTGCGGGTGTCTTTACCTGTTGACTGGCAGAATAAACAAATTACCATCGAAATACTGCGCGCCAATGGCCAGGTAGCCGGTCGCCAGGTGGCAGATGGCCGTAGTCAGACGGAAACAATTAATATGAGCAATCTCTCTTCCGGCTTCTATATTGTAAAAGCCAGTTGTGCCGGTCAGACCGCCCAGCAGAAAATAATTAAACACTAAACCTTAAACGCTAAACTGATTTTTCATAGGGGTTCCATACCGTCCTGCCGTTGCAGGACGGTTTTTTTATTAGAAAGGGTTTAGTAGCTTAAAAAATATAGTTAGTAAAATGTTGAAAATGAGATATATAGAAATGAACATTGCAGAAAATACGGATTTACTTACGAAAATATCCCCGTAAAACTTGTAAGTAAAAACATTTAGTATTATGTTTGTTTTGTATTCGTACAAACCCTGAGAAAACAACGAAATCCAAACTTTGAAAACAACCTGAACCGCCTGGTTCATTAGTAGATTGTCTGCGTTTCGTAGTTACTCATTCCGGTTTACGTGCTGTTTCAATCCGTATAACAAGAGAACTATGAAAAAACTTTACTCTTTTTCAGCTCCAAAAATTTTAGTTGTATTGAGTTGTCTTTTTCTGGCAGGTCAGCCTTTACGTGCACAATCCTGTACCGGCAATCTGCTCACGAATTCCGGCTTCGAAGCCGATTTGACTGACTGGATTAACTGGGGTTCCGTTTCTATATCGGGGCTTGTACACAGTGGTGCTAAAGCCGCGTATGTTCCGCCAGGTATTGAATCGGGGGGCAGCTATGAATTAATGGGTGTTGCGGGTAACACTTATCAGTTGTCTGCCTGGGCGAAAACAACCAGCCCTGCCACCTGGTCTTCAATTGAACTCAGTTTTTATGATGCGGGATGGAATACAATTGAATACCGTGAAGCAAGGGTTACCTCCACTTCCTATCAGCAATATACGATCAATGCCGTGGCGCCGCAAGGTACCGTATGGATAGCCGTACGCTTCTGGAAAGAAGCCCCGGGTGGTTTCTTTGCGGATGATTTTTGTCTGACAACCGCCGCGGCAGGTGTGTCACTCTCACTCGGCAACAGATTATACTTCGATCAGAACGGGAATGGCCGGTTTGACGGCAATGACTGGGGAATTGACGGGGAAGTAATCGTAAGCTTATATGCCGACAACAACAATGACGGATCAGCCGATGGTCCTGCTATTGCATCCACCACCCCCGCCAACGGGGGCTATTATAATTTTACCGGGCTGGCAGCGGGCAGTTATTTTATCCAGGTGGAAAACACGCCTTCCTGGATGTTTCTTTCACCTGTAAACGGTGGTGATCCTGATAATAATATTGATAACGATAACAACGGTATCAGCCATAATACAACTACTGGTATAATAAAAGGAGGCACCATCACACTGAGTAGTGGCGATGAACCCGGCGCGCTGAATTATAACAGCACGTATGATATCGGTGTATTTAAGTTTAACGGACTGGGTGATTATGTGTGGCTGGATAATAATGCAAACGGGGTACAGGAACCGGCTGAGCCCGGACTGCAGGGTGTAACTGTAAACCTGATTAATCCCGCTACTAATGCCGTTTTGCAAAGCACGACCACCGATGCGGCCGGGTATTATTTTTTCAATGATCCGGTTGGCGCTTTTGGCATGACGACCTACACGGTGGAGTTTATAACTCCGGCCGGTTATAAACCAACCACTGAAAATAGTGGCGGGAATGATGAACTGGACAGCGACCCGGTAGCCGGACGCATAGTCAATGTGGATATACCAATCGGTACCTGGAATAATTCCATCGACGCGGGATTTGTACCGGACTTTGTCGTGCTGCCCGTACAGCTGACTTCCTTTACTGCCATGGCGGGAAAAAACAAAACCGTCAACCTGGCCTGGACAACCGAACAGGAAGAGCAGCTCAATTATTTTTCCATAGAGCGAAGCACCGACGGTATTCATTTTGAAAGTATCGGGATTGTTTTCTCTGCAAAACCGGCCGGCAGCAGGGGTCGTTATACCTTCACCGATCAGGTGAATATGTTACAGACGCCGGTTATCAGTTACCGGCTCAGGTCTGTAGACAATAATGCATCCGTACAATTATCGGCAATACGACAGGTAAGGTTTGAAGCGGAAACAATTCGCCTGGTTATATCCGTATTCCCCAACCCCGCATCCGGTGAAATACGTACACGCATTCCTCAGGTACTGGAAAATCAGCCTGTCAGCGTAGATATAATTGCCATGAACGGACAAGTAGTCCGGAGACAATATCTGGCTGTTGCTCCACAGCTTATCATGACCGATATTTCATCCCTGCAACGAGGTATTTATACCGTAAGGGTAAGCGGAGCGGGACAAACCGCCACACAACGGGTGATTAAAAACTAATGTATCGTTCAGGAACTGCCTTGCAGTTCCTTTTCTTTAAATATTTTGGTTTATATCATAAACTACTTTATGTTTGTGTCTCAAAACCTGCCGACATGAAAAAACTAATGAGTATTCGATTGCTGGTTATCAGTCTACTGTTTTCGCCGTCACTGCTGGCACAGGTAACCATTAAAGGGGTGGTGAAGGACAACCGGAATAATCCGGTAGTGGGAGCGAGTATCAGTCTGAAAGACAGTTATGATGGCACCACAACGGATACGGCCGGACGCTATTCATTTAAAACATCGGAGAAAGGTGCGCAGGTACTCCTGGTTACCGCCATCAGTTATAAATCATGGGAACAGCCGGTGAAACTGGAGAGCGGTGTACTTACGATTGATGTTGTTTTAAAACAGGAAATCAGCGAACTCACCGCTGTCGTATTATCAGCTGGTACTTTTGAAGCCAGTGACCGGAAACGGGCCGCGGCAGTGCTCGACCCGATTGATATTGTAACCACGGCCAGTGCCAATGGTGATATTACACAGGCATTAAAAACACTGCCGGGTGCGCAACAGGTTGGAGAGAGTGAAGGATTATTTGTAAGAGGCGGCACCGCCGGTGAAACAAAAACATTTATTGACGGTACACTCGTCAATAATTTTTTCTTCAGCAGTGTCCCCAATATTGCCCAGTTTGGCCGGTTTTCCCCCTTTATATTTAAAGGTACTGTCTTCAGTACCGGCGGGTATTCCGCATTATATGGACAAGCGCTTTCTGCGGCATTGATCCTGGAATCCATTGACCTGCCCGAACAATCATCCGCCAATCTCGGTCTCAGTGTGATCGGGGGCAGTGCGGGCTATCAGCATTTATCCAAAAACAAAAAATCATCCTTTGGTGCCAGTTACAGTTATACCAACCTGGCACCGGCTTTTACCATCATCAAACAACGCCAGGATTACTCCACAGTGCCTTATTATCATAACGCGGATGCCAATTTCCGGGTAAAGACGTCTAAAACGGGGATACTGAAATATTACGGATACTTCAGCAACAATAAGCTGGCGTTTACCGTAAACAGTATTGATTCAATCGGGTACCTCGACCGTTTTGCACTGGCCAATACCAACCATTTTCATAACCTTTCCTGGAAAGAAAACCTGCAGGGAAAATGGAAGATCAATGCCGGACTCTCCTATTCGAATAATAAGGATGATATCCGGAGCGGCATGCAGACATTGGCCGGGAATGATATACTGCTGACCTACCTGGAGGCCAAAACCTTTAAGCTGGATATGAAAGGCGATTACTTCAATGCCAAACTGGTGCTGGAAAAGAAATTCAAAGGCATGAGCGGCATCCGTTTTGGTTCGGAATATAATTACAGTAAAGACCGGTCCGTTTATACAGGGTATAACGGTCAGGAATATCCCGGAAAGTTCAGGGAAACCGTTGCCGCCGCTTTTGCCGAAGGCGATATGTATGCCACCAATGACCTGGCGCTGAAGGGCGGTTTACGGCTGGAGCATTCAGCGCAGCTCAGTAAAGTAAACCTGGCACCCCGGTTCTCACTGGCCTACAAAACCGGCAAGGGAAGCCAGGCTTCACTGGCCTATGGCGTTTTTTACCAGAACCCGGAAAGAAGATACCTGCCTTCCCTGCAGCCGCTTTCCTTTATGAAGGCCACCCATTATATTCTTCAGTACCAGAAAGTCCTGAATCAACAGTCATTCCGTACGGAAATATTTTATAAAAAATATGATAACCTGGTAAAAACCGGCCATAACGGTTTTACAGAAGCCGCGTTGAATAATGACGGGTTTGGTGAAGCAAAAGGAATTGAATTTTTCTGGAGGGATAAGCGGACGATTAAAAATTTTGATTACTGGGTTTCGTATTCCTTCCTGGATACGAAGCGGGATTTCCTGAATTTCCCAACGGCGATAACGCCCAGTTTCGCGGCGAAACATACCGGCTCTCTGGTGATGAAAAAATTTGTGCAAAAAGTGAAAACCAATTTTAATCTCTCGTACACGTACAGCAGCGGTCGTCCTTATTATAATATACGTTATGATGGCGCGGCATACGCATTCACGGACAGGGGTACGATACCCGATTTTCACAATGTGAGTTTCGCGTTGAATTTCCTGCCTTCTGTCGGTAAGAAAGACGCGAAATCATTTGCGGTATACGTGCTGCAGGTAAGCAATATTTTCAATATACGGCAGACCTATGGCTATCAGTACTCTTATAACGGGTTACGGAAAGAAGCCATTGTGCCCACTTCCCGGATGTTTGTATATATAGGCGCCTTTATCAGTTTTGGCGTAGACCGTACCGATGACGTAATTAATTCCGGATTATAATTTTTTAACCATTAAAATGAATACGATGAAATCAGTAATGCTCTTTATCCTGGCGGCCATGCTGCTGCAGCCGGCTTTCTCACAAAGTGAAAAATATGTGGGGGCCATGAAGAAAAATATTGCCGCTATCGACAGCGCGCTTAGTAAAAACGAGTTCGGCAGTCTGACAGATATCGCGGCCGGCTTTGAGCGGATCGGCGATGCGGAAAAAACACAATGGCTTCCTTTTTATTATGCGGCTTATTGCCGGATTACACTGGCTTTTGTAAAAAATGAGGTGTCGGAAAATGATATCATAGCGGATAAAGTGGACGAGCTGATCGCGAAAGCCGCTGCCCTGGAAAAAAACAACAGTGAACTCAGTTTGCTGAAAGCCATGAATACCTCCCTGCGGATGTTGGTGAATCCCATGCAACGCTGGATGGAATTCGGACCGAAAATGCAGCAATACAGCCAGGATGCCATGACGCAGGATCCGTCCAATCCGCGCCCGTACTGGTTCAACGGGGTATCATTAAAAAATACGCCCGTTGAATTTGGTGGCGGTTGTGGCAATGCAAAGCCGTTGCTGGATAAAGCGCTTGAATTATATGCAGGATTTACCCCGGCCAGTGAGCTTCATCCCAACTGGGGAAAACAGGTATGCGAAAAAGAAGCGGCCGGATGTAAATAAAACAGATCTTTACCGGGTACGGATTCGCAGTTTCCGTACCCGGCTTTATTCATTCGCGGATAAGCGGGATGCCAACTATAAATAGTCAAAAACACCAGCATGCAGGAAACTGAACATTTCTCCGGCAAGGAAAGTCTCGAACTGATCACCAGTATGATCAATAAGGCCAAAGATGTTAACCACAGTACAGGGCTGACCTCCGTCATGTGGGGACTGGTCATTGTAACCTGCTCCCTGGTGCGGCTGGCCGAAATCCATTACGGATTCAGGATGCCTTTTGATATATATCTGCTGACCGTGATTGCGGTAATCCCCACAATTTATTTCTCCATTAAAGAGAAAAGAGAAAGCCGTGTAAAGGCGTACAGTGATAGTTTTATTGATAATACCTGGTTGTCATTTGGCATTGCGATATTTCTCTTGTCCTTTTGTCTGAATGTAGTGTTTGCGGATATCCGCCCCATGCATGAAGAATATACAAAGCTGGCCGGTCATGCCGCGGCCTTTAATTTTTACGACTATACTTCCTCTTTTTTCCTGTTATTGTATGGACTGCCCACCTTCATTACCGGTTCCAGTATGAAGTTCCGGCCTATGTTCTGGGGCGGACTGGTATGCTGGGTCAGTTGTATTATTTCATTGTATACACCGGTAAAAACTGACTTGCTGCTCACGGCTGTATCAGCCGTCTTTGCCTGGTTTATACCCGGATTGATTTTAGAAAAGCGCTACCGCAAAGCCAAACAGGAATTAGCCCGTCAACATGTTTAAAGATCTGGACCCCATATTACATTCGCAGCTGCGGCTGGCCGTTATGTCACTGCTCATCAGTGTAAAGGAGGCGGAGTTTACTTTTATAAAGGAGAAAACCCGGGCTACTGCAGGCAACCTGAGTGTACAGATTCAGAAACTGAAAGATGCCGGATATATTGATGTACAAAAACAGTTCAGGGATAATTACCCGATGACTACCTGTAAAATCACCAAAGCCGGTATTAAAGCCTTTGAGGAATATGTGGCGAGTTTGCAGGATTATCTGGGAGGACGGTAATGAGTAATCAGTAATGAGTAAGAGTGGAAAAATCTTTACAGATTTGAAACTGTCTCTAAACTGTTGGGACTTTACCCGAGCTACTCATTACTGATTACTCATTGCTCATTAAAAATGAGAAGGCCCTTTAGAAAAAGGGCCTCATCTCTTTTGGATACTCTAAGTGTATGAAATAGTTCAACAATTTTTATTGGGAAACCGGGTGGGTTGCCGGAGCGGTTGCAAGGCAAAACCCGGCCGTTGTTGTTTCGCGGGAAACAATTTCTCCACGGCTCTTCTGATACGTTGCACTTCTTCTTTCAGGGCTTTGTTTATTTTTTCTTTCATGGTAGTCGTTTCATGGTTTGTGTTCCGGTCAGCCGGCGGTAACAGGTGCCGAGTATATTGCTTTATTACTCTTACTGATCATCCGTACCCGGTAAGTGACTTTTTCCCCGTTGCTTTTTTCAAAAAACAGGTATTGATCCTCTGCCGGTTTGTCTGTGCCAAATACCACGGCGGCTACCGTAAAATGACGGCCGTCCGTGCTTTTTTCAATTTCAAAAAGGTTGATGGCCTGGTTGTCAGCTACGGTCCAGTTCAGTAAAACTCTTTGCTTTTCCACGGCGGCCTTCAGTTCCGTAAAGGAGGGTTGTGCCGTGTCAGCAATGGTGTTGGTGGTGCTTGTAAAAGGGTTTGCCGCAGAGGCGGGCGCCTGCGCTGTGGCGGTCAGCTGCAGGAAAAGGGTGATTACGGTTAAAATTTTAATTGTCATTTCTCAGGCTTTAAATTCATTTGTTAGCCCACAGAAATATTGGATGCTTCGGTTTATTTGTTCCGTAATTCCGGATAGGCTATACAAACCTGGGGAAAGAGACGGGGCAGGTACGGCTATCGTAGTTTTACGTGGTTAAATGTGGTTTTCCGAATCGCAAACAAACCTAACGTAAGAACGTAGATAATGCAAGTATTTTCCTGAAAATATTTTCATAAACCTGTAAATACTTCATTTGCAGGGGTGAACCTTTAATACCTTTGGTCGTTAACTATGGACAATGAGTGAAATCATCCGGGTAAAACAGCTTACAAAGGAATTTGGCGATTTCAGGGCCGTAAATGATTTGTCATTTACAGTCGGGCAAGGCCAGGTATATGGTTTTCTGGGACAAAACGGCGCCGGCAAGTCTACCACAATCCGGATGTTGCTGACCCTGATTGAACCAACAGCGGGAGAAATTGAGATTTTTGGCATGAATCTCCGCAAACACCGCCGTGAGATACTGCGGCAAACCGGGGCGATAATCGAAAGGCCGGATCTCTATAAATACCTTACAGCTAAAGAAAATCTGCGCATTTTTTCCCGGCTGAGTGGCGTACGAGTTACTGATCGGCAGATAATGGATCAGCTGGCCCTGGTAGGACTGGCAGGCCGGTCCGATAGCAAAGTAAAAACCTATTCGCAGGGCATGAAACAGCGGCTGGGTCTTGCGGCCGCACTGATTCATAATCCCGGGCTGATCATACTGGATGAACCTACTAACGGGCTGGATCCACAGGGAATCGCGGACATGCGCAACCTGATACTTCATCTCAGCCGCGACCTGGGTAAAACCCTGCTTGTATCCTCGCACCTTCTGAGTGAAATGGAAATGATTGCCGATCATATGATCATCATTCATAAAGGCGGGAAAGTGGCAGAGGGCATCGTGGACGAATTACTGAATCCTGAAAAATCAATGGTGGAACTGGTGACTGCCGATCTGCCAGGCACGCTGAATTTGCTGCAACAAACAGCATGGGCAGCAATGCTGAAAGAACCGGTTAACGGGACCCTTCGGCTGGAAATGAATAAAGCGGCGATCCCTGAACTCAACCGCGACCTGGTGGTACAAGGTGTCTCGGTGCTGAGTCTCCGTCCCATGAATACTCTCGAAGATTATTTCTTATCCTTAACCAAAGCGTAGATGTTTATTGACCTGCTTAAAATTGAACTGTTCAAGATATTTAAACGTCCCCGTACGTTTATCGCCTTTGGTGCCATAGCCGTAATCATCTTACTGGTGCAATTCGCCCTGAAAGTAAACGGTAAAGACTTTGTCCAGTTTTATACGGACAGTCAGGCCGACACATTTGATATTCCGTATGAGAAAATTCTGAACGGTTATTTTGTCTGTGTGGCGGTGCTGCACATGATCCTGATCCATGTGCCCCTGCTCGTGGCCCTGATTGCAGGGGATATGATTTCAGGTGAAGCCGGACTGGGAACGCTCCGGCTGATTGCCGGCAAACCCGTTACCCGTACCCAACTGATCCTGGCCAAGTTTTCGGCCAGTACGGTCTATGTCATCCTGCTGCTGGTCTGGATGGCCGTATTCGCTCTTTTAGGCAGTATGCTCATTTTCGGTACTGAGGACCTGGTGGTATTCCGGGAAACGGACATGCATATCATGAAATCCGGGGATGTGTTGTGGCGGTTTTTCGCGGCATTTGTTTTTGCGGCACTGGCCCTGACCACCATTGCGGCCATGGCACTGATGTTCTCCGTGTTTTCTGAAAATTCGCTGGGCCCCATCGTGGCCACGGTTTGCGTGGTGATTGTATTTACCATTGTACAACAGTTACGGGTACCCGTATTTGAGGAAACAGTCAATCCCTGGTCCTTTACCACGCACATGCTGGGCTGGAAGGGTTTTTTCTATGTGGATAAAAACGCGGAAGGGGCCACCATTGCCGGATCTGTGGAAAACCCGGAATCGCTGGTGCGCAGCGGACTGATCCTGACCGGTTATATAGTACTTTTTCTGCTGATCAGTATCCGCAGTTTTAATAAAAAAGACATTCTGAGTTAATATACGACTATGAAAAAAATGCGCGTCTTGTTCCTGTTGTTGTTCTTTTCGGCACCTGCGCTGTATGCCCAGGAGGTAAGAACCCTGCTGCAGCAGGTAAAAGCCAAGTATGATAAAGTGAATGACTACACGGCTACCGGAAAAATGAAAACGAATGTGATATTTATAAAAGCGCCGGTAGCTACGGTAAAAGTCTATTACAAACGGCCGGATAAGCTGAAGATTAAAAACGAAAGCGGTGTGTCCTTTATTCCCAAAGGATCAGCCAACGTAAATATGAATAATGTATTAGGTTTGTCCGACTATGAAGCGGTGGATGGAGGTACGGAAAAGATTGCAGGCATCAGCTGCCGGGTAGTGAAGATTTTTCCGTTAAGCGATGACGAGAGCATTACCCGTTCCACTCTGTATATTGATGAAACGAAACTCCTGGTGATGAAATCGGTGATCAGTACCAAGGAAAACGGCACGTATGAATTGCTGATGAGCTATAAGCAATATGCTGAATGGGGGTTGCCGGATAAAGTGGAACTGACATTTAATACAAGGGATTATAAACTACCTAAAGGCGTGACCATTGATTATGACAACGGTTCCGGAAAAGACAAGCCGGAGGATGCAAAAAATAAAAAAGGAAAAGTAGAAATAGCCTACTCTTCCTATATCATTAATAAAGGCGTACCGGATTCGGTATTCAACTGATCGCCTATTCTTCTATTATTTCGTCTTTGGCATTGGCCATCATGGCGGAAGTGATTTTGCGGAGCGGATTTTTCCGGTTTTCAAAATAACCCTTCCGGCGGTTGATGATATCAATACATTCAAACAGCGCCGTCATAAACGAAGATGTGTCGGCCTTATCTTTCCCGGCAATATCAAACGCGACACCATGATCGGGTGAAGTGCGCACCACGGGGAGACCGGCTGTGAAATTCACGCCTTCACCGGAAGCCAGTGCTTTAAAGGGAATCAGTCCCTGGTCATGGTACATCGCCAGCACCGCGTCGAAGCGTTCAAAACTGCGGCGGGCAAAAAATGCATCGGCACTGTACGGTCCCACCACCAGCATATTGTTGTTCTTGGCTTCTTTTATGGCGGGTTTTATGATGGTTTCTTCTTCATTGCCGATCAGTCCCTCATCGCCGGCATGCGGATTCAGTCCGAGTACGGCAATCCGCGGCTTGTCAATGCCGAAATCCTTCTGAAGACTCTGGTTGATCAGGTTCAGTTTGCTGAGAATTTTTTCTTTACTGATATGCTTCGCTACTTCACCTACGGGTACATGTTCGGTAACCAGGGCTACCCGGAAATCGCCGGCGCAAAGCATCATCACTACGTCGTTCACCCCGAACATTTGTTGCAGATAGGGGGTGTGTCCGGTAAAACTGAATTCAGCGGATTGTATATTCTTTTTGTGAATCGGCGCGGTTACCAGTCCTTCAATCTGTTTCTGTTTCAATGCAGCCACCGCCGTTTGTAACGAAAGCACGGCATATTTGCCGCCGGTATCGGTCAGTTGTCCGGGAGTAAGCTGCAATTCTTCTTCCCAGCAATTAAACAGGTTTACCTGTTTATGATTGATACGCGTGAATTCTTTGATACTGGCGTAATTCAGGTTGATTTCCGGGTATATTTTCCGGTAAAAATTGATGACTTTATTGGAAGCAAATATGACCGGTGTGCAATGATCCAGGATACGGGGATCTGAAAAGGTTTTAAGGATCAGTTCAATGCCAATGCCGTTCAGGTCACCACAGGAAATACCGATCAAAGGTTTGTTGGGAATGCTCATGTGCCGTTGATTTCTGCAAAAGTACTGAAATCAGGCAAGCCGGCAGGGGTATAAAGGGATAAAACCGTTCAAAAATTGTACCCTCTGGTCAAAAGCATCAGTCAGATCACCAGTATTCAATACCCGTATCAGTCGGCGATTTCCTGAATTGAATGATTTCGGTCTTTCAGTATGCTCGGTTTTTTTTCTGAACAGACGCTGCTGATTCAGAATCAAAGACCGAAGGCAAATGAGTAGTATAAATCTGTACAGTACTTGCAGAAGGAGAATAATTATCAGAATTTTTTTTTCAAACGAAAAGAGGGAACATGTTTTTTGCTGTCTGCAATCGGATGGCTGTATAAAAGGCTTAGTAAAAAGACGTGGACTGTCGGCGATATGACACGACTTTTCCGGTGCCGGAAGATATTTTGTTTATAGATGCTGGCCGCTAAGCGGTAAACTGAAATATTCATTCAGTTAATTTACAAATGTTTAAATAACAGGTTTCTGTAAATTAAGGACTTTGTCTTAACTGCTGTAAGTGCTAATACCGATTGTGGTTCTCAGTATTTAACAGGATATTTATCGTTGCAAATTATCAATATTCCTATCTTATGAAACCCCTTCTGCATATTCTGATCACCGGCTGCTGCTGCCTGTTTGTTCCGGTGTTATTTTTCCCGCTTTCGGCCCAGGTTACCGTTATTCCATTCGGAAGTACCTGGAAGTATTGGGCCAATACACAAGCTAATTATCAGCCCAACTGGCAAACAGTTGCATACAATGACGCCGCCTGGCCTTCAGGTGCAGGTGAACTGGGATATGGTGACACGGATGAAACAACCTGTATCCCTGCTGCATCACCACTGTCCGGTACCTTATGCGCGCCAACGGGAAATAAATGGCCGGCTTATTATTTCCGGAAAGTGGTGAATATTCCGGATCCTTCCGTTTATTCCAATTTCACCATTAATGTGGAAAGGGATGATGGGGTTGTTGTCTATGTAAATGGCGTGGAAGCAGGAAGGGATAATATTGCCGCCGGTGCGGTGAGTTATGGTACGGCGGCTACTACAGCTGTGGAAGATGATGTAGTGAGTTTTACTGTAGCCACATCCGCTTTTGTTTCCGGCGATAATACCATTGCGGTTGAAGTGCACCAGGCAACCGTATCCGGTTCACCACCCGCTTCCAGCAGTTCCGATATTTCGTTTAATCTGCAATTGCAGGGCAATGATGCTTTTTCCGCCAACCTCTCCCGGGGACCTTATCTGCAATCAGGTAGTCAGGACGGTATTACGTTACGCTGGCGTACATCGGTTGCTCAGAATTCTAAAGTGGAAATAGGTACCGTATTCGGCACTTACCCGTTGGTGGTGAATGACGGTACTGCGGTTACGGAACATATTGTCAGGGTAAACGGCCTTAGTGCCGATACAAAATATTATTACCGGATTGGCAACTCTGCGAATATGCAGCTGGCGGATGCCAACCAGTTTTTTACCACATTACCCCCGCCTTCAACTACGCGTAAAATCAGGGTTATCGCATTCGGTGATTGTGGCCGGGGAAATATCGCTTACCAGGATGATAATCTCGCCAGTTACCTGAATTATTTATCCGCCAACAGTATTGACGCGGCGGATGCCTGGCTACTGCTGGGTGACAATGCGTACGACTTCGGAACGGATGCCGAGTTTTCCAGTAAGTTCTTTGGTATCTATGGGTCCAATATGCTGGAGAATCATAAACTCTATCCGTCACCGGGCAATCATGATTATGGAAACAGCAGTGCGAATAAAGCCTTGCGTAATATGGCTTACCATAACAGTTTTACCGTACCGCAAAGTGGCGAAGCAGGAGGAGTTGCTTCCAACAAACAAAACTATTATTCATTTGATATCGGCAATATTCATTTTCTCTCTCTTGATTCGTATGGTACGGAAAGTGACGGAACAAGTATCGAGACGGCCGGCAGCAGCGCATTGAAAACATGGCTGACCAATGACCTGGCGGCCAATACAAAAAAATGGACCATTGCCTACTGGCATCACCCTCCCTATACCAAAGGAAGTCACAACTCGGATGCGGAAAGCGACCTGGTGAATATCCGCCAGAATTTTATCAGCTTCCTGGAAACAAGAGGGGTGGATATGATTGTGTGCGGACATAGTCACAATTATGAACGCGGCTACCTGATTAAAAACTATACCGGCAACTGGGCCTCCTTTAACGCAGGCACCCATGCCGTCAGCAGTTCCAGTGCCACGTATACCAACGGATCCACTTGCCCGTATGTATATAATTCCTCTCCGGCGAATCACGGCACCGTTTATGTGGTGTCGGGATCGGCAGGAGCCAGTGGCACGATGAATACCGGTTTCGGAACCGGACCAATGCCGGTGGCACTTAATGACGGCGGTGTGTTTTATTTTGAAGTGGAAGATAACCGGCTGGATGCGAAAATGCTGCGGCGTAATGGCACCATTTTCGATCAGTTTACCATTATTAAAGATGTGAACCGTTCAACTGATTATACGATTTCGAACGGTTCTTCACAGTTGCTTACGGCTTCCTGGCCCGGTGACTATAGCTGGAGTACAACTGCCACTACGCGGTCGATATCCGTAACTCCCCCGGTAAATGCGGTAACCAGTTATTCGGTAACCGATAATTACGGATGTATAACCGATCAGTTCAATATCACCACATCCGGAATACTACCGGTACTGTTTAAATCAGTTGATGCCAGGCGGAGCGGAGAAAAAGTGTTGCTTAGCTGGAATGCGGTAACCGATAAATCCAATGAAACATTTTTCATTGAACGATCGGAGCATGGAAGATCGTTTTTCAGAATAGGCACACTTGTATCGGGAGTCCAGGGAGATCACCGGTATCAGTTTACTGACGAATCCGCTTTATCCGGTCTGTCTTACTACCGTATTGCAATCAACCGACCGGAAAATGAAATTTTATATTCTCCGGTAAAGAAACTGGAACCGTCTTCCATTGCCGGTTTCGACATCAAAGTCGTTACGGGAATTGCCGGAAAACTGCTACTTGATTTTACCATCGGGCAGGAAGACCAGTATTCCGTTTCAATATATACAACCAATGGTATACGGGTGCAAAAGGAAGATCGCCGGATGCAGGCGGGTACAGCTCAAAGAGAATTCAGCCTGTTGCCGGGCATTTATATATGCGAGATAAAAAGCAGTAAAGGTGTTGCCATACAGCATAAAGCGGTGGTACAATAAAAGCGGATGAAAAGAAGCCTGATTATAATATTATTACTGACTGGTGCCTGCAGTGCCCGGCTATCCGCCCAGGTGCTGCGCGCGTTTACACCCAGGTATTATAATGCTTCTGTAAAAGGCAATATCACTTTCGTCGCCAATAATATTATTACTTCCGCAGGTGTAAGCACTACAGAAGCGCCTCCCGGCGGTACAGCCGTGAATAACGGGAATACGGGCTCAAATATTAATATTACGGGAACCACATTGATACCCTTCGGCTCATCCTGGAAATATTATTCAGCAGGTGCGGCACCGGCCGGCAGCTGGAAAAACCCGGGCTATAACGACGCGGCCTGGCCGGCCGGTAACAGTGAGCTGGGGTATGGCGATGGTGATGAAGCCACCTGTATTCCTTCCGGTGGCGGTGGCACGCTTTGTCTGCCAACCGGCAATAAGTATATAACCAGTTATTTCAGAAAGACGATCAACATCCCCGATCCTTCCGTATACGGCGCTTTTCGCTTTGAAGTAGAGCGGGATGACGGTTACGTGGTATATGTAAACGGGGTGGAAGCAGGCCGTAACAATATGCCTGCCGGTGCCGTGGTGTATGCTACCACGGCTTCATCGGCTATTGAAGATGCCGTGATCAGTTTTACCATTGCCAATACTTTTTTCAGTGCCGGTAATAATGATATTGCGGTGGAAATACACCAGGCCAATGCCTCCAGTTCCGATTTGTCTTTTAACCTGGAGCTGACCGGCGTGGATCCGCTGGTCTTTAATTCTTCCTCAGCGGACCTGTCCCTGCCTTCCTGTTCGCAGGTATTATTTGCCGGTTTATACTGGGGCGCCACACAGGGTACCGACGGAACGAATACATCCTGGATCACCGGTGAAACAACTGTAAAACTAAAATTGCCCGGGGCGGCTGTTTTCACGGATCTGGTATCCGGACAAACCGATTATCACAATGGCACACTGGTTCCGGGATTACCGCATACAGGTTACCGTTGTTTTACTGATATTACTGCTTTGGTGAACGCCACGAATCCGAACGGTACCTATACGATAGCGAATGTTTGCAGTCCGGCTGGAATTGTAAATGCCGCAGGAGGCTGGACTATCGTTGTTGCTTATGCGGATCCGGCTACCATCGTGCGTAATCTGACTGTTTTTGATGGATCGGCTATCATGAACGGGGGAGACCCTTCCCTGCATATTCCCATCTCCGGTTTTTTAACGCCACCGACAGGTCCTGTCAGTTGTGAACTGGGTGCCGTAGTATTTGATGGGGACCGTGTTTCTACCGATGAATATTCTTTCAAGCAGAATTCAAATCCATTGATTGGTACCTATACCAGTCTTACACCGAACGCGACGGCCAACCTGAATGATATGTGGAACAGTACCATTTCAAAATATGGTGCGGTAGTAGCCACCCGGAATCCGGCACATAATAATACGCTCGGATATGACGCGGATATTTTATTGGTACCCAACCTGGCCAATATTGTTTTGGGGAGCAGTCAGAGTTCAGCCAGTATCCGCTTCAGCTCTCCTTCTGAAAATTATATGCTTCAGGTAGCGACTACGGCAATTTCCCAGTACACACCTACTTTTTCCATGTTAAAAACCTCCACTGATCTGAATGGAGGAGCCTTACAACCCGGCGATATATTGCGATACAGGGTGGATTACCAGAACAATGGAAACGATGCCAGTATCAATACAATCATTTATGATAATATCCCAACCGGGGCCACCTACCTGCCCGGCAGTCTCGTGATCGACGGGATATCAAAAACAGATGCCACGGCCGACGATCAGGCTGAATATGATGTAGGGAATAACCGGGTTCTTTTCCGCCTGGGCACCGGTGCCAATGGCAATGCGGGTGGAGAACTCGCTATCGGTGCGTCGGGGTATATTACATTTGACGTATACACGGCTTCTTCCTGTGAAGTGTATGCCTGTAATAATACATTGCGTAACAGTGCGCGTATTGATTATACAGGTAAATTGTCAGGAATAAACTTATATGATTCCAGCGGCGTGCTGGTCAGTGGTTGTGAAGTAATCGGACCTGTGGTAAATACAATAACCGGAGATTGTCAGCCTGTTGGAGATACCATTCTTACAAATATATGTCCGGTTACTAACGTTACCATTCCGGTCGCCCGGTATGGTGGTTATCAGTTTTTTACCGGGTATCCTTTTTCCGGGGCTACTGCCTTTAATCCGGCTACGGCAATCACTTTTACGCGGGTGATATTTGCCTGGTATGACGGTCCGGGATCCTGTGATGATACGGTCAGCATAAATATTTATATCACCGCCTGTCCCGATATTGATGATGACGATGATGGTTTGCCGGATTACCTGGAACTGAATAACCCGGCAGCCCTGCAGGATCATGACAGTGACGGTATACCCAACTGGAATGACAGCGGGTATCCGGGCTTTACGGATAACAACGCGGATACATTTAACGACAATTTTGACCCGAGTGCCGATTCGGACAATGACGGGGTGGTAAATTTTTATGACAGTGATTTTCCCGGTTACACCGACAGCAACGGCGACGGTGTAAATGATAACATGGATAAGGACCTGGACGGTATTCCCAATCACCTTGACCTGGACAGTGATAATGACGGTATTCCGGATACCGTGGAGAGTTTCGGTGTGGATGCTAACGGGGACGGACGTATCGACAATTATTCGGATACGGACAACGACGGTTTTTCCCAGAATGTGGATGCCAACAATACGGGGGTCAGCGGTTCGTCAACCGGTCTTGGCGGACTGGATACTGACGGTGACGGATATCCTAATTACCTCGATCTCGATAGTGATAATGACGGTATTCCGGATATAACCGAAGTGTATGGAACGGATCTGGCAAACAGCGGCATGGTAAGCGTATATACAGATACGGATGGTGACGGGTATGCGGACGCCATTGATGCCGATGTGGGAAATGACGCTGTGGCGGAAAACGGAAGTGCGGCGTTGTTACGTACCGGTGCCGACGGCAACAATGACGGTCGTTGCGACAGCTGGCCGTATAAAAATATGGATGGCGACAGTAAGCCGAATCCGTATGACCTGGACAGTGATGGTGATGGAATTACGGACGTAACGGAAGCCGGTTTCCTGGATGGCAACTGGGATGCACGGGTGGACGGAGCAGTGAATTTAAACGGCCGCAATATATTGCTGGCGGCACTCGGAAGTCTGCCTTTGCCCAATGGCGATTCAAACGGCCGCTCAGATCCCTATGATATTGATGCGGATAATGACGGTATACCGGATAATGTGGAAGGGCTTACAACCGCCGGGTATTTATTACCCGCTGCAGCGGATACCGATGCGGATGGAATAGATAATGCCTATGATAATTTTGCCGGTTTTGGCGGCGATGGTATTCACCCCTGCGACATTGACGGGGATACTACGCCTGACTACCTGGACAGTGATACCGACAGCGATGGCCTGATAGATATTGTGGAAGGAAATGATCTGAACCTGAACGGGCTGCCGGATGACCTGGTAACACTGACCGGAACAGATACGGATGATGACGGACTTGATGACCGATTTGATAATAATAACAGCAGCGCGGAAGCCACATCCGCCTATATGGGGAATGGCGGTACAACATCCGGAGATCCGACACCGGGTTCCATCACTACGGTACAGCGCACACCTGTGGCTTTTGGTTGTCCGTTTGAACGGGACTGGCGTTGTATACCGTATGTGCTAAGTTGTGAGTTTATTTCTTTTACTGCCCGTTTGCAGGGAAACCAGGTCATCCTGAACTGGTCTGTACTTTGCCAGCAGGATCCGGACTATTTTGTGCTTGAGCGTAGTACAGACCGGCAACATTTTGTACAGGTATCGAAGATTGCTGCGCGTCCGGTACTGAATGAAGTGGAAGATTATACAGATGTTGATCTGCCGGGAAATCCGGCTGAACCCATTTATTATTACCGGTTAAAATCCGTTATGCGTTCCGGAACTATATTGATCAGCCCGGTTGTGGTCATAAACCGTGCAACTTCTGGCAGTACGGCCCTGCGGGTAAACCCTAATCCGGTGAAAGATATGCTGCAGTTATACATTCAGACAGATGTGGCTGGTCAGGCTTCCTTCGATATAACGGGTAGCGCAGGCAACATCCTGTTCCGGTTTAGTGAAAACCTGGTAAAAGGCGATAATCTTATCCGGTATCCGCTACATCATCTGCTTCCGGCGGGTATATACTTTATACGGGTATATAAGGGCGGCTATGCGATTACCACCCGGTTTTATAAGCTCTGAATACCAGCCAATCATTTCTTTAAAAGACCAGAAAGTTCTCAAAGGACTTTGCATTTTCCTAAACAGCCTCTGTTTTTTTGTAAAATCGTCATCCCGGGTAAGTAACTCTTCGATTTGCTTATAGGAATTATACTTCATTTTTATTGAAAATGTCTCATTCGATTCCGGAACTAAGGTTTTCTACTCATATTTGTGTAAACAATTCAGCAGTTCCGCTAAGTAGTTTCTTTTCTGCTCTATGTGTTAACAGGTAGATAAACTACTTAAGGACTTCAGATACAGATAATAGCTGTGAGCTGACTTGTTTTCAAGCTGACATCCTTTTAAAAACCACAAATATGTTCTCTAATTGCTTTTCCATTCGTCGAATCGGGTTTTCCTTTTTGATTTTATTATTGTCCGGGTACGGACTGCTTGCTCAAACCACCGGCTTCAGTGGTACGGGGGCAAATATTGACGTTAAGTATCATCGTTTTGAGTGGACTATAAATCCTGCTGCCGGTAAAACAATAGCCGGTACCGTGACCACTTATTTCGAAACGAAAGTGAACAATGTTTCACAGATAACATTTGATTTTACAAAAGCATCCTATAATAATGGCAGCCTCGTGGTAAAATACCATGGCAGTACTTCGGGTGTAACGGTTTCCTTTCCCACTACCGGAAATGTGAATATTCTCCGGATTACCCTGCCCGTTACATTGGCTGTTAATACCCTTGATTCCGTTTCTATATCTTATTCCGGCACACCACCCAATTTCGCCACGTATGGGGAAGGTGTGGATCTGAAGACGACTATAACGGCTCTGGGGCCCGCCGTTTACTCGCTGGCGGAATCTTATGGAGACGATGACTTCTGGCCTTGTAAGGCGGATATGCAGGATCGTATTGACTCTGTTGACTTCATAATTACTACCCCGTCTGCTTACAGAGCTGCGGCAAACGGTAAATTAATCAGTGATGTGGTGTCTGCTCCAAACAGGATTATGACCTACAAACACCGTTATCCGATTCCATCTTATCTGGTATCCATTGCCGTGGCACAGTACAGTGTATATAACAGAACACCGGTTACCATTGGTGGTACCAGCGTGCCGATCGTATATTATATCGGTTCGGGACGGACCCCGACTGCAGGTAATTTCACTACAATGGATTATTGCCGGGACCAGATGGTGGCCTTCAGTTCTGTGTTTGGCGATTACCCTTTCAAGGATGAAAAGTATGGTATGTATGAATTTGGCTGGGGTGGTGGTATGGAACACCAGACTTTTTCAGCCATGAGCTGGAGTTCCATGACCAGCTGGTCGGTTATTGCCCATGAACTGGCGCATCAGTGGTTTGGTGATAAAGTAACTTTTTCCACCTGGAATCATTTATGGCTGGCGGAAGGATTTGCAAGGTACAGTGAGGCCCTTGCGGCGGAACTGGTGCCGGCGATGGGTCAGAATGCAGCCACAGTACGTAGTGGTTTTAAATCAACTGCCAACAATGCAACATACAGAGGCTATTCCTGCTATATACCTGATGCTTCTATCGTAAACTCGAATACAATCTGGGGTAGTGCGTATGGTACTACGGTATATGAAAGAGGTGCCATGGTGGTTTCAATGCTGCGGATGCTGCTTGGTGATGCAAAGTTCTTCGAAGCCTGCAGAAATTATTTAAATGATCCCGCCCTTGCCTACCGTTCTGCCACGACGAATGACCTGCGTATACACATGCAGAATGCCGCCGGTGGATATGACCTTACTCCTTTCTTTAATTCCTATGTAACCGGCAACGGATACCCGATGTATTCTACCGGAATCGGCTGGGCTAAATCTGCCACCAACCGGATTGCCTTACAGGTTACAGCCCAAACGAAAAGTACCGGTTCTACTGTTGGCTACTATTATACGCCGATTGCAATCCGTGTGCAGGGTGCATTGGCCGGACAAGATACAGTTATAGTAATTTATGATCAGAATGGCCAGCTCTCCAGAGCGGGAAATGGTATTGAAACTCCTGTTGCGGGTAATACAATCGGTTTTGATCTTTCTTTTAATCCGGTAACTGTTACGTTCGATCCGTTTTCCCAAACACTGGCGACCGGCACTACCAGTCCGAATGCCATCCTGGATGTCAACCTGGTTGATTTTGTGTTGCAACAAAATCCGGTTGGTAATAAACTATCATTAACGGTTTCAGTAACCGATAATGATTTACACAGTATTCTTCTGCAACGCAGTCAGAATGGTACAGACTTTACAGATGCCGGTTATATGACGGAAGAGCAGGGCAGTGGTCAGTTGAAAAAATACAGTTTTATGGATGCCACTCCTTATCTGCCTTCCACATTCTATCGTGCCAAACTGGTTACTGCTACGGATAGTAAGTACAGTAAAGTGGTACGTGCCGATCAGGATCTGCTGACTTCCGCAGCTGTATATCCCAATCCTGCGGATAAAGAAGTGATGGTGAAATGGACTGCGAATACAGGTACAGCCGCGTCAGTAAGCCTGGTGGGGATGGATGGTAAAACCGTGCAGCGGTATACAACTGACAAAAACTACCTGCAATTATCAGTAGCTGAATTGCCGGTGGGAACCTATGTGGTCCTGGTAAAACAGGCGGATAAAACGTTGTTGAATACACCTTTAATAATCAGGAGGTAGCCCTGGGTCTTTAATCATCTTTATCATCCTATGCCAACTCTGTATCTATGAAAAATAATTATATAACCACCCTGTTGAACCGGCTTCTTTTAGCGGGTATCTTTTCCGGAATCCTTTTTCCCGGAACAGTGTCAGCGCAACCGGCGACCGTGACTTATCCGTTTGCGGTTGGCCGGACCAGTTGTACCAGCGGAACGCAACAGATTCACTTTTATACGTATGACGCCGGCACAAATGCCCTGTCCAGTATAACTGGTACAACTGGTGTAACAGGCAGGTATACCCCGCAGTTGCGTATTGGCACCAGTGGCTCAAGCGCCCAGCGGTTTACCTCCAACTATGCCAGTGTTTCGTATAATCCGGCTGATCATAATATTTACTACCTGTGGACGGCCCTGACCGCTTTTTCGGGTTCCGGGTCAGTGCCCCGCACCTATGTCTGGAGATGGCCGGTTGGTACGATGCCTACTTCTACCTCACCCAGGCTGGATACCTTGTGTTCATTTCCGGCCGATTTGTTGGGAGTGGCTTTTGATAATACCGGGAGTTCCTATGTAATTGAATTTTCACCGGAACCCAATGGCGTGCCGCATAAAGCCTATCTGCGTTCAATTAATTTCACTACCCGTGCCATGGGAAATGCGGATACACTGGCCTTAACGGGTGGGGCAACGATCTACGAATCCGGTAGTGGTGATGTGGCCATTTCGCCTTCCGGTCAGATGTTCTTTGTGGTAAATAATAAATTATTTACACCTAATTATAAATCTTATACCGGTACAGGTGCCAATCTTACCTGTACATTTATTGATTCGGTACAGGTGCCTTCCAATAATTTCGTGGGACTTACCTATGCGCAGGGCGAGACGGTTGCTGCTTTCTCCGGTGGCGGTTGCCCTTTCAGGGAAGTAGACCCTATGACAGGAGATACCAGTATTATTAATAAAATTGGTACTGTTTATTCAGCCGCGGATATGGCCTCTGTAGTAGCCGGTATTGGTGTATCCAAAAAACTGGTTTCCGTAGTGCCTACGGGTACGCCTAATCAATATGATGTAACCTATGAAGTATATGTACAGAATTACGGGAATACGGATATTGCCAATGTACAGGTTACGGATGACCTGACGGCTATTAACGGGGCGGGTAATGTATCAGCCGTAACCACCAGTTTTGTGTCCAATCCGGCCGGCCTGGTACTGAATGGCGCATTCAACGGAAATTCTAATAAGAACCTGCTAAACGGTACCGGCACCTTACCCAATTTTCCGGTGGCGAATAATAATTGCACGATCCGGATTAATTGCCGTTTGTCAGGCATTATTAATGGCTATGTGTATTACAACAGTGCGATAGCAACGGCCGTTGGCTATAATGCGCAGAACCTGCGTGACTCTTCCACGAACGGAAACATTCCGGATCTGAATACCAACGATAAACCGGATGATGTGGGAGAAGGTCAGCCTACTCCGCTGATCATTTCAATTACCGGTAGTTCGTTGCCCTGTACTTCATTGGCGAATGTATTGTATACACAAAGTTTTGGTTCAGGTGCAGGTCTCTCTACCGCAGTTCCGGCCCCGGTGCTTGGCTCCGGTGTATCGCTGGGTACAGGTGCTGTTGCTTATACCGGCACTGTAACACAACCAATCGTCAATGATCGGTATACACTCTCAGATAACGCACAAGCCGCCAATGCCAGTCATTTTATCAGTCTAACGGATCATACAGCCAATCCGAACGGGAAAATGCTGATTGTGAATGCAGACGCGGCGAATACCGTTTTCTACAGAGGAGCTTTTACCGCGCCGATCTGTGCCAATCAGCAATATTCGCTTTCTTTTTATGCGGCCTTTGTGGGGAACTCAACGTATCAGACAATCTGTGATGGTTTTGGCGGTTTCAAGTATCCGAAAGTACTGATCAATATCAGGGACCGTGTATCAGGGGTGATCATTTCCTCTTTATCTACCGGTGATATTTTCAGCACCAGCTGGCAACAACTGGGTATTAAGTTTACCAGTCCCGCTTCCTATACCGGTATTACATTCGAAATGATCAATAATGCACCGGGTGGTTGTGGAAACGATATTGCGATTGATGATATTCAATTTGGCTCCTGTGACCCGTTGCCCGTCGTTGGACTTAATCATATTAATGCCGGTTGCCTGGGTACCAGTGCCTCCTTTAGTACGGTACTTTCAGATCCGGGTGCGCTTGGAGCCACTCCGGATTACCGGTGGCAGGTAAGTGCGGATGGTGTAACCTGGACCGATATTGCTGCAGCACCTAATGCACCAACCTATACAATTGCCTCTGTAGGCGCGGGTGATGTGAATTTATATTACCGTGCACTGGTGGCTGCCTCCGGTAACCTTGGAAATCCGAATTGCCGGTATCCCTCACCTTCCTTCTTCCTGGTGGCGGGTTGTGATATAGATGACGATGATGATGGGATTCCCGACCTGGTGGAAAGTGGTGGTGTGGACCCGCTGGATGATGATGATGCCGATCATATTCCCAATTACAGGGATACGGATTATCCCGGATTTACCGATGCCAATAGTGATGGGGTGAATGATAATTTTGATACGGATCTTGATGGCATCATCAATGAGCTGGATCTTGACAGTGATAACGATGGTATTCCGGATGTAGTGGAAGCAGGCGGTGTGGATACAAACGGCGACGGACGTATCGACAACTATGCTGATACGGACAATGACGGATTTTCCCAGAATGTGGATGCCAACAGCAGCGGAAAAGACCTTTCAGGTAATGGATTAGGCGTGCCGGATCTGGATGGTGATGGTGTTCCGAATTACCTGGATCTTGACAGTGATAACGACGGTATTCCGGACGTGGTGGAGGCCTATGGAACAGACAGTAATAATAATGGTGTAATTGATAGTTATAGTGATACGGATAATGACGGTTTCAGTGATAATGTGGACGGTGATGTAGGCAATGATGGCACAGCCGAAAATGCAGCCGCTACATTGATGCGGACCGGTACAGACCCTGATAATAACGGAAGGGCCAATACATATCCGTATAATAATATTGATGGTGACAGTAAAACAAACCCGTATGACCTGGATAGTGACGGAGATGGCATTACCGATGTAAAAGAAGCCGGATTTATTGATGGCGACTGGAATGGTCGTGTAGACGGTGCAGTGAATGCCAGAGGCCGGAATGTAATACTGGCTTCCCTTGGCTCATTGCCGATTCCCAATGCTGACGCAACCGGCAGACCGGATCCGTTTGATATCGACAGCGACGATGACGGTATACCGGATAACATCGAAGGACTTACCACATTGGGCTATCTGCTTCCTTCCGGAAATGATACAGACGGTGATGGTATTGATAATATGTATGATAATTTCTCCGGATTTGGTGGTGATGGCATTCACCCGGTTGATACCGATGGCGATACCACACCCGATTACCTGGATGCGGATACTGATGGTGATGGACTGACAGACCGGGTGGAAGGTAATGATTTTAATCTGAACGGATTACAGGACGACGTAGTGACACTGACGGGTGTGGATACAGATGGCGACGGACTGGATAACCGATTTGATGCGGATAACAGTTCTGCCCAGGTTACTTCCGCCAGAATGGGTAACGGTGGTACTATAACAGGTGACCCGACTCCGGGATCACTGACTATGGTGCAGCATACCGCATTTATGTTTGGCTGTGCGACAGAAAGAGACTGGCGTTGTTTGCCCTATATTCTTAGCTGTGAGTTTATTTCATTCAAAGCCGTATTACAGCAACATACAGTCCGGCTTAACTGGACCGCCTTCTGCCGCCAGGAAGTGGATTATTTTGAAGTGGAAAGAAGTACGGATCAGATTCAGTTTAGCAGGGTTAATACGGTGGCAGGTAAGCCGGTACTCAATGAGAATGAATCATATGCGGGAACAGATGATATTACCGGTATCAACAGTCCGGTCATTTATTACAGACTCAGGTCGGTGATGAAGTCAGGACGTGTAATCTACAGTCATGTCATTTCAATCCGCCAAACGGGCTCAGCTGCGGCAGAAATGAAAATTATGCCCAATCCGGTTAAGGAATTACTTCAGGTTTCCCTGAACGTTCAGCAGAATGTGGTGGCGACAGTAGTTATTTCAGACGCCAATGGCCGTATCTTATTCCGGTATAACGAACAGTTACTGAAAGGCAGCAATACGCTTTCCTATTCAGAAGCCGCTGCTCTTCCGGAAGGCATGTATTTTATTCGTGTGGAACTGGAAGGCAAGATGATGGTTTCTAAATTCAATAAGCTGAAATAATACCCCGGTCTTTACTTATTAAAGGATTTTCTGACTCCCCCGTCTCGGGGGAGTTTTTATTTATACTCCGTAGTTGAACTACGTTTATTTACGTATAAATCAGACAGGTTTAGTATTTACCACAATTGGCAAAATGCGGAATTTTGCCGTTGCGGTGGTATGCACATGCATGTAACTTTATACAAAATTTAAACACATGAAAAAGTCTGCCGTATTAATCGTTGTGAGTGTTTTACTGATCAGTTCAGCCTTTACCAGTAAGGATCCTGTTTCCGTTGCGCGTGATAATAGTAATACGGAAAAGCTCCGGCCAGTTGTTGCCGGCTATGACTTTTTCCGCATTCACCGCCAGGGTCGCTTTGGCGTTACCGCTACCTGGGGGTTCACAGCTACTACCGAAACCGTAACCGGTTTTGTAGTGGAAAGAACATACGATGATCCTTCCGATCCGTATGCCAATTGGGAAATAGCCGGTCTGCCGGTTGCTCCCGGTCAGCGTTCTTATAAAAGCACGGATGTAAATGTGGCTCCCGGATTTCTGAGTTACCGTGTAAAGGCGTTTATCGGCGGAGCCAATCCCGCTACCGTGTATTCCGGTATTGAAACAATTCATATTGTGGCGCATTAACCGGTCTGCCTGTATGTCAGACAATGACTAACATACAGGAATAACCGAAATTGTACCCACCCTACCCAAATCTGTACCTGTGAAAACGAGTACGTATATAGTCCGGCTACTGCTGTTGTTTGCCTGCCTGCCTGCGCGGGCACAAATAACATTTCCTATAATCAAGGCAAATTTTGGCGTGGAAGCCGATTTGCGTTCCAATTACTTTAACGGGCTTATCCAGTCCGGAAACGACGACTGGTTCCTGCTCCCCGGAACACCCGGCACCGGACAATTTATGGTGGATACGGCCGGCGCGGCTGCAATCCTTGCCGGTTATATCAGTAATCCGGACAGCCGTAAACTGCCTTTTTTCAGAAGTATGCGTTATCCCGCTTATTCAGTGGTCAATAACCGGCTGCTGGTGGATGCATATTTTGTCCGCGACTATCATGGCGACGATTCCACGGTTTTTGCCTCCGGCTCCAATAAAAACGGCATGAGTCCGAATGACTGGAGCTGCCCGGTGTCGCAATCCATACCGGATAAGAATGAAATACTGGACATGATGATCCATGTCCGGAAAGCGGGTCCCAATATTGCGGACTCCATGTGGCTATTCGGCGGTATATCAATTGAAAATACCACGGGTAACCGGTATTTCGATTTTGAAATGTACCAGACCGATATTTACTATGACCGGGCTACCCGGAAATTTTATAATTACGGACCGGATGCCGGACATACCCGCTGGCAGTTTGACGGCGCGGGAAATATGTCTGCTCCCGGAGATATTATCCTGACGGCGGAATACAGCAGCTCGGCACTGACCAATGTGGAAGCCAGAATCTGGATAGACCGGAATGACCTTACCACCGTAACTCCTGTCGGATTTAACTGGACCGGCAGTTTTGACGGAGCCAATTCGGGTTCTCAATACGGATATGCCGGCATTCAACCCAAAACGGCCGGTGCCTTTTATACGGGACTGCAAAGCGGCAACAATACATGGGCCGGCCCATTTTCGCTGGTGCTGGGAGATAACAGTATCGTGTCAAATTATACAGCCCGTCAGTTTATGGAGTTTTCGGTCAACATGACCAAACTCGGACTGGACCAGGCAAAGATTTTCGGCGGCGATGATTGCCTCATGCCTTTTCGCCGGGTGATAGTAAAAACAAGAGCCTCCACCTCCTTTACCGCGGAACTGAAAGATTTTGTAGCGCCGTTTGATTTTTTTATCGCTCCGGCAGCCGAAATTGAAACGGCTACACCCATGATCTGTGATACGGGAAGTGTCAGTAATATTTATGTGATGAACCCGATTCCCACATCTATATACCAATGGTCTACCACAAACGGACATTTTCTGGGTCCCACTACCGGGCCTTCTGTTTTTGTGGATACACCCGGTGTATATATTGTAAAACAATATCTGCAGGCTACCTGCGATGCGTACGCGGAGGATACGATTGTGATCGGCAGTATCGGGGACTGTAATGTACTCGCCCGGAATTTATACGACTTCAGGGCAGTGAAGGCGGCTGAAGAAATAAAACTCAGCTGGAAAGTACTCGAGAATCAGTTTGCCCGGGGCTTTTATGTGGAACGCAGTACCGACGGAGTGAATTTTGAATCCATTGCCACCGTGCTTCCACAAACCGGACGAACAGGTCAGGCGGAATATGTTTATACGGACCGGACCGGGCTGATATATAACGCGACATTGTATTACAGAATACGGTTTGCAGAAGCCGGAGGCATTCAGCAACTCAGCCAGGTGCTGAAAATTAATCCGGCAGGTAACAATGAACAGGAAATACGTGTATTCCCGAACCCCGTACGGAACCAACTGCAGTTGCAACTCACTACGCCACAAGCCACAAATGCGGCCGTACGAATCTATAATCAGACTGGTAACCAGGTTTATCAGGCTGCGATGCACCTGCAGAAAGGACAGCATATACTGGGACTGGATTGCCTCAGCAACCAACCTGCCGGTGTATACCAGGTAGCCGTAAATATGAATGGTCGTATACATACTACCAGCGTATTACATATAAAGTGAGTTATTTTAACAAGGATGGATAAACCCCTTCTGTACCGGAAGGGGTTATTTTTTTTCTGCTTGCCCCGCTAATCAGTTTACATTTGCACCTATGTACACCCTTAAAAAATCGCTGGGACAACATTTTCTCAAAGATGAAAATATCTGCCGGAAAATTGTTGCGGCCCTGCAGGAACATCCGTTTGACTGTCTCCTGGAAGTAGGCCCTGGCGGGGGAGCACTCACAAAATACCTGGCGCAATTGCCGGATATTGATTTTAAAGCCGTGGAACTGGATGAAGAAAAAGTAAACTACCTGCTGCAAACCTATCCCGTTCTGCAGGATAAAATCATACACCAGAGTTTTCTTGACATTGATCAGCCTTTTAACCAGTCATTTACCATCGTGGGTAATTTCCCCTACAACATTTCCACCCAGATACTGTTTAAGATACTGGAGTGGCGTACACAGGTGGAATGCATGGTGGGCATGTTTCAGAAAGAAGTGGCGCAACGGGTTGCAGCTCCCGAAGGAAATAAAGTATACGGTGTATTGAGTGTGTTGGTGCAGGCCTTTTATGATGTTGATTATTTATTCGATGTAAACGAACAATGCTTCAATCCGCCTCCCAAGGTCAAAAGCGGGGTCATCCGCCTCCTGCCAAGGAAAGTGCCGCTGGAAATAGCCGATGAAAAGAAATTCTTTCTCCTGGTTAAAACAGCTTTCAATCAGCGCCGCAAAACCTTGCGGAATGCGGTAAAAGGGCTCTTTGATGCAGCTATTCTCGGGGATGAATTGTTTAATAAAAGGGCAGAGCAACTTTCGGTTGAACAATTTGCCACCCTTATTTGTAAAATGAGATGAACAAAGTAATAATTACAGGCAGAGCCCATTCTTTACTGACTGATATATTGCAGCAAAACGGATTTCAGGTACTCGATATGCCTGATATCAGTTATGAGCAACTGGCAGAAGAGATTACTGACGCGGCAGGGTTGGTGGTAACCACGAGAATTCCGGTGAATAAGCAACTGCTGGACAAAGCTTCCCGATTGAAATGGATAGGCAGACTGGGCAGCGGTATGGAACTGATTGATCAGCCCTATGCAGAAAGCCGGGGTATTCAGTGTATCAGCAGCCCCGAAGGAAACCGGAACGCCGTGGCGGAACATACCCTGGGTTTATTACTCAGCCTTTTAAACCATCTCCCCCGGGCACAGGCAGAAGTGAGAGCGGGCCATTGGCGCAGGGTGGAGAATACCGGGACAGAGCTGAGCGGGAAAACAGTTGGGATAATCGGGTATGGAAATACCGGCAGTTGTTTTGCCCGGTTATTGGAGCCCTTTCAGGTTACCGTACTGGCTTATGATAAATTTAAATCAGGATTTGCCCGGACATATATTAAAGAAGCCAATCAGGAACAGATTGCCCGGTATGCGGATATTATCAGTTTTCATGTACCGTTGACTGAGGCAACCACCGGTATGGCGGATGCGGATTTTTTCCGGTCCCTTAAAAGAAAACCACTGATCCTGAACACATCAAGAGGTAAAGTGATAGCGCTTACCGCACTGATTGAGGCGTTGGAAAATAAGCAGATTACCGGAGCTGGACTGGATGTACTACCCAATGAAAAACTATCCACCTATACTGAAAACGAAAAAGCGGAGCTGGACATATTACTGGCAAGACAGGATGTGATCATTACACCCCATATTGCCGGGTATAGCCAGGAAGCAGATTATAAAATGGCCGCAGTTTTGCTGGAGAAACTGGGATTCAGTGTGTCCTGATTTTTGTGTAAATTCAGGAATGTATTTTTTTCACTTCAAAATTTCCGCATGATGCGTAATAACATTGCGGCTTTTGCCCTGCTTATTATGACAGGAGTTATTCTATCCTCCTGTTCAAAATCATTGGAGAACAGGCTGTCCGGTACCTGGGATCTTGAAGTAGCCAGTAAGCGGCTGAGCACCGGTACTGTACCCTTTACATCCGGGTATGAAAACGGAATATTTCATCTAGACGATAACGGACAAGCCCGCTATGTGGAAGGTACAGATACCCTGACTGGATACTGGCGTGCCGGGAAACACAATAAAGGAATTTTCAGCAATGATGACGGTACCTGGCAGGCCAGGGATATGCGCTTTCTGCTTATAAATGTATCCAATACATTATTGCATCGTAGCCTGGAATGGCGTTTTGATGATATTCACCTGTATAACAACGGGAAAAGCCTGCGGACTGAACAATTTGCCCTTGGTCATGACCGGGTATATGAGTTCAAAAAACGCTGATTGTTAAAAATCAGGCCGCTTATTTCATGGTTTAAAAACTTTTTCTACCTTTACAACTGAATTGCAACGCTTCAGTCAAAAGCTGAGGCGTTGTTATTTTTTTATTTTATATAAAGGAAGCGACTATGAGTACATTACAGTATGTCACAAAGGAAACACTGGAGCAGATGAAAGCCGACCTTCAACGGATGAAGGCCGTGGATCGTCCTGCCGCCAGTAAAGCGATTGCCGAAGCCCGTGAAAAAGGCGACCTCAAGGAGAATGCGGAATACGATGCGGCCAAAGAAGCGCAGGGTATCCTGGAAGCGAAAATTGCTGCCATGGAAGGCACAATGGCCAATATCCGGGTTCTTGATGAAGCGAATATTGATACCAGCAAAGTATCCATCCTGACCAAAGTGACCCTTACCAACCTGAATACAAAAAAACAGGTAACTTATAAAATTGTCAGCGAAAAAGAAGCCGACCTGAAAGCCGGAAAAATTTCCGTGACCTCACCCATCGGTAAAGGCATTTTGGGTAAAGTAGTCGGTGAAACAGCCGAAGTACAGGCCCCCGCCGGTGTGCTGAAATTTAAAATCGAAGGAATTACCGCCTGATTGTTTTATTCAGGCTATGCAACTGAAAAAAGTCTTCGTAACAACGAAGACTTTTTTTATACAACAAACTAGCTTTACCTTCAACCCTAAACCCTCAACCCATGACCCTCTTCTCCAAAATAATCACCGGCCAGATCCCTTCTTATAAAATTGCGGAGAATGATAAATTTTTCGCGTTCCTGGATATATTTCCCCTGCGGGAAGGACATGTCCTGGTTGTTCCTAAAACGGAAGTGGACAATTTATTTGACCTGCCTGCCGCCTATCTTCAGGAAATGCTGCTGTTTGCCCAACCCATTGCAAAAGCAATTGAAAAATCGTTTGACTGCAACCGTTGCGGTATCAGCGTAATCGGACTGGAAGTGCCACACGCGCATATACACCTGATACCCATCAATACTGCCAATGATCTTAATTTTATGCAGGAGAAGCCCCAGGCTACGGCAGAAAAACTGAAAGAAGCGCAGGAAAAAATACTGGCCGCCCTGTAAGTTTATTTTTTGATGACCCTTCCCGGATTGTTTTTTATAAAGTCTTCCCAACCCTTGCCCGCTTTCGCAATGGCTTTGCCGGCTACGGATGAAGTCTGGTAATAATGACATAAAGCCACGGCCAGTGCATCGGTGGCATCATAGTATTTCGGACTGTCTTTGAAAGATAATATTGTCTGGAGCATTTTCATCACCTGCTCCTTATCCGCATTCCCGTTGCCGGTTACCGATTGTTTTACTTTCTTGGGGGAATATTCAGTAACCTCCAGTCCATGCCGCATGGCCGCCGCAATGGCCACTCCCTGTGCCCTGCCCAGTTTCAGCATACTCTGTACATTCTTGCCAAAAAAAGGCGCTTCAATCGCAAAATCGGTTGGTTTATATTGAGTGATCAGGCCGCTGACCGTATTGAAAATGAGTTGGAGTTTTTTATAACTGTCTTTTACTTTACCCGGTTTTAATACGCCGAGATCAAGCAAACTGATATCCTTTCCGGTAACTTTTACCAGTCCATAACCCATTACAATGGTTCCGGGGTCAATACCCAATATTATTTTGACAGGCTTTTCCAGCGGGGAATGTATTTTTACAAGATTAATGCAGCTGCACCGAAATAAAAAAAACGATTTTTTACGGATCGTCATCAACTATGTTCTCGGCCCTGTTTTATTCCTTTGGCTTTCCTGGTCCATATACCAGGAAATAAAAAGCCAACCGGATATTGAAGGCGCCTGGTTGCATATGCGCGCTTCATTCAGCGGAGTACTTCTGCTGAATTTTACCGGCGTGATGCTGCTGATGCTCCTCAACTGGGGACTGGAAGCCCGGAAATGGCAGATCGCTGTTAAGCCGGTACAACCCGTTTCTTTTCTGAAAGCCTTCCGTGCCGTACTATCCGGTGTTTCATTCAGCGTTAGCACGCCCAACCGCGTAGGAGAGTACCTGGGACGCGTACTCTATATGGATGAGGGCAACCGGCTCCGTACAATTGCAGTGACCGTGGTCAGCAGTATAAGTCAGCTGATCATTACGCTGCTGATCGGACTGATCAGCCTGATTGTTTTAAAACCTGTTATTGAACAACAACAGCTCGTTTCCGGGCTATGGCTGATGGTCCTGATATATGGCGTGCTGACGGCCACTGTACTGCTCCTGTTGTTTTATTTCCGGTTGCATTGGCTGGCCCGTTGGTTGTCACGGATCCCTTTCCTGAAAAAACAACTGTACCTGTTTGAAGCGGTGGCCGCATTTGATGACCGGGTACTGCTCCGTATGCTGGGTCTTTCTTTTCTCCGGTACCTGGTTTTTATTATACAGTATTACCTGCTCTATATTTTTTTTGATGTATCTCTCAGCTGGTGGGAATGCTGCTGGACGGTCAGCCTGTCCTTCCTGCTGATGGCGGTGATCCCCACTTTTGCCATTGCCGAACTGGGAATCAAAGGGAAAGTGGCGTTACTGATCACGGGTTTATTCAGCAACAATAAAGCCGGTATATTTTTCACCACAGCGGGTATATGGTTTATCAACCTGGTAATACCGGCCATTGCCGGCAGTCTGCTGATCCTGGGGATCCGTAAATTATATAAAGAAAAGGAACCCGTTTAAAGTTCCGCCAGTCTGAAGAATTCCTTTGGACGAATGCCCTTTTCCGTCTGCTGCAATGTACAGCATTCATATACCGGATCATGTTCGAAGAATAATACGTAGTCGCCTTCCAGCGCTTCCTTCAGAAAAGCTGTTTTTTCGTTGATGGTGGTCAGGGGAAACATGTCATAGCCCATTACATAAGGAATGGGAATATGCCCCTGCGAGGGAAGCAGGTCAGCCATATACACAAGGGTTCTCCCTTTGTATTGTACCTGTGGCAGCATCATGCTTTCTGTATGCCCGCTTACAAAACGGACGGAAATATTTTCCGCAAAACCTGTTTGTCCCAACCGGCCGTCCATGCCACCGGCTACTTCAATCAGTTCAAGCTGACCGTTCTCCTGTATGGGTAAAATATTTTCCTTGAGGAAAGAGGCTTTTTCCCGCGCATTCGGATATACGGCCCAGTCCCAGTGTTCCTTATTGCTCCAGCACTTCGCATTTTTAAACGCGGGTACCAGTTGATCGCCTTCGCGTTTGATAGCCCCGCCGCAATGATCAAAATGCAAATGGGTCAGAAATACATCCGTGATATCATCCGGGTGAAAGCCATACGCCTTCAATGATTTTTCCAACGTGTCATCGCCATGGAGATAATAATGACCAAAAAACTTTGCATCCTGTTTATCGCCGTTCCCTGTATCCACCAGGATCAGCCGGTTCCCGTCTTCAATCAGCATACAACGCAAAGCCCAGTCGCAAAGATTATTTTCATCAGCGGGATTAATCTTATTCCAGATCGTCTTCGGCACAACCCCGAACATGGCTCCGCCGTCGAGTTTGAAGTATCCTGTATTGATTGTATAAAGTTTCATGGTTGTATTTTTAAAGTTCAGCTCCCGGCTCCCGGCTCCCGACTCTTCCCTTGCTTCAGCGCCGCCGCATAGAACAGCAAAATTAATCCAAGAACAAAGAAGATCATCAGGGCAAAAACAGAATTCCGTTGTGAACCGGTGATTTCATTGATAAATCCAAAACTGAAAATCCCGATTACAGCGGCTACTTTTTCGGTTACGTCATAAAAACTGAAAAAAGAAGCCGTGTCTTTTGTTTCCGGCATCAGTTTGGAATAGGTGGAACGGCTCAGGGATTGAATACCTCCCATGACGAAACCCACCGATGCGGCCAATCCGTAGAATTCATACACTCCGCCAACGGGCAGAAGATAGCCTACATAGCAGAGAAAAATCCAGAAAACCACAATGCCGATCAGGGTATTGATATTGCCGAATTTTGATGACAACCAGGAGATCGTAAAAGCACCGGGTATGGCGATCAGCTGTATCAGGATGATCGCGATGATCAGGTTGTCAGTGGGAATCTCCAGTTCACTTTTTCCATACAATGCCGCTACCAGCATGACGGTCTGCACCCCCATATTATAAAAAAAATAAGCACCGAGGAATCGTTTCAGCGGAGGCAGGTGTTTGAGCTGGTTCCAGACTTTCTGCAGCTCATGATATCCTTTTGACAGGATCTGATGCTTCAGGTCGCCGGCACCGGCAGGTACCGGGTTGGGCAAACGGCGCAGGGCAAACTGACCGAAACCCCACCACCATATCCCTACCAGCAGAAAGGAAGTTCTGAACTGAATGGTGGATTCCTTATCACCTCCCAGGATTCCAGGAAAGAAAACAAAAACAAAACAGATGACCTGAAGTGTTACACTGCCGATATATCCGTATGTAAATCCTTTGGCACTGATCCGGTCACGGTCTTCCGGTGCTGCAATTTCCGGCAGAAAGGAGTTATAAAATACCAGGCTGCCCCAGAAACCAACACAGGCTACAATCATTGAAAGGACGCCGACCACCAGCGTGTTTTTTTCAAAGAAAAACATGGAAGCGCAGGCGATGCTTCCCATGCTCATGAAGAACAGCATGAATTTTTTCTTATTGCCTTTGTAATCCGCGATCGATGAGAGGAGAGGAGAGATCACGGCCACAATCAGCATGGCAAAGGCCAATGCATAATTATAGAGGGAGGTGTTTTCAAAATGCCTCCCGAGAAAAGTAACACTGGTTTTTGATAGCTCTTTATTATCAACCGCGATCGCCTCAAAATAGGCGGGGAAAATGGTGGAGGTAATGACAAGATTATACGCTGAATTCGCCCAGTCGTACATCGCCCAGGCATTTACTACTTTTTTCGGAGCCGTCTGCATGCATGCTTGCTTTGGGTAAATATAGGAAAATTGACCTTGCGCATAAAAAAGGGCCATACCTTTTCCGGTACAGCCCTTTTTTATTTTTATAAACAGTACTTATTTTACACCCGCCGCATCAGCCGGATAAGTGAATGTACGCAGGGGTTTAAATGTTTCATCGGTCAGCTGAAACTGTAACGGGGCCCCGTTCAGTGCTTTTGTGGAAATGCCTTCACTGATTTCCAGCATGTCTTTTTCAGTAAAGAGATTCATCTTTTCCGGGTTTACCACCATCCTGGCCACAATACCCTGCTGCTCATTTTTGGTCAGCTGGAAACTGAATGTGCTGGCCGGGTTAAAATAGGATTCCATAAACGCGGCCATGTCTTTTGCGGCCGCTTCTCCCACACCATCATCAAATACTTCCACGTTGCCGGATTCGTATTTATTGCCCCAGCTGGGCAGTTCTTTTTTCTGAAACGCGAAATGCTTAAAGCCTTTGAAGGTATCATCTGTAAGCGTAAGATTGACCGGACTTCCGGCAAAAACGCTGTCGGAGATTAATACTGTGATCGCATAAAAGGCATCGTCGCCTACGGTGTTCAGTTTGGATTTATCCGCCACCATTTTCAGCAAAACGGTATCGCCGGGTTTCGTCAGCTGGAAACTTTTCTTTGCCTTGTCATCCGGGTTGGATGTATTCAGGGCTTCGTCAAAGAGACGGGCTGTTTTTTCCGCCTGTTCTTTACTGATGCCTTCTTTATAGTAGACTTCAATATTGGAGGAACTGACTTTTTTGCCATAGTCAGTACAGCCGAATAACACAAGGGATAACAGGAAAAGCGGGGTCAATTTTTTCATATTGCGGGGTTTGGTGCAGAGGTATGAAAAAAATGAATTAAAAATCTACCCTGAAAAGGGGATTTTTTTAACTTTTCAGGTAACCGGTAGCCAGTAAGACAAGGAGAAGAATTCCCCCGATGATCCGGTAGTAGCCAAACAACCGGAATCCATGCTTTTGTAAAAAGCCTATAAAGAATTTGATAGCCAACATGGCAACTATAAAAGCAACCACATTGCCGATGGCGAACAGTTTCAGATCGGCGGCATCAAGGGATTTATAACCTTTCAGCATTTTATAACCTGTAGCGGCCGCCATGGTAGGCACGGCCAGGAAAAAGGAAAATTCCGCGGCCAGTTTACGGGTCAGCTTCTGCTGCATACCCCCGATGATACTGGCAGCGCTGCGGCTCACTCCCGGAATCATCGCCACGCATTGCCAGAGCCCGATTTTAAATGCCGTGGGAAAACTGATCTGCTCTTCTTCCGTAACCGGATGTTCCTTGAAGACATTATCTATAAATAATAAAATGACGCCACCCAGTATCATGGTGATCGCTACCGTAAGTGAGCTTTCCAGTAAGGTATCTATATAGTCCGACAACAGGAAGCCCAGACCCAGAGCCGGTGTAACGGCTACCAGCAGTTTCAGGTAAAATTGCCAGCCTTTTTTACCTTGGGTAAAGGGCGCTATAAACTTTTCCCAGTACAATACCACTACGGCACCTATTGCGCCTAACTGAATGCCAACCGTGAACAGCTTGGTGAAATCATTGTCTTCAACCCCCAGTAATTTGCCGGTAATAATCATATGCCCGGTGGAAGATATGGGCAGGAATTCAGTCAGGCCTTCCACAATGGCGATGATAATGGCGTCGAGCGTACTCATGGGCGGGGGCTTTTATTGGCGTGCGTGTAAAGATAAAGATTGAACTATCCGTATAAAGAAAAAGGCTGATCAATTCTGATACAGCCTTTTAATTATATACTAAAACGGGCTTATGCCGCTTTCGGTTTTTTGAAAATAGCAAATATTTCCAGGGCCAGACCGGCCAGGATCAGGATCGGGGCAATGGTAATCCGGGTGGAACTGTACACCGCGTCTTTGTTAAAAACCGTGGGATCCGTATTGCTCTGTCCGCCGGACATCAGAAACATACCCAGTGCTATTACCAATACACCAGCCAGCATCCAGATATAATTTTCTTTGCTGAACATGGCGGGACTTTTTACTTCACTCATTTGGAGTCATTTTAGGAGGTGCAATATAGATAAAAGACGGGAAGTGGAAAGAGGAAAGTGGAAAGTGGGAAACAACTCCCTCTCTCCACTTTCCATTCTCCACTCTCCTAATACAAGTCATCCAGCTTCATTTTCAAATATTTAATCACACTGCGATGGGTGCTGAACACGGTAATGGCCACACCCAGAAGTATCAGACCGGCAAACAGCATGACGAGGCTGGTATTATCGTGAATAGCTTTTAATTCAGGGATAAATTTTTCCAGTAAAACCAGGAAAAAAATCACAGCTCCCGTGGCAATTACGCCACTGATGGCGCCATTAATGACCGCTTTAATATTCATGGGCTTTGCAATAAACCAACGGGTGGCCCCTACCATCTGCATGGTCTTGATCAGGAAACGGTTGCTGAACATGGCCAGTTTGATGGTATTATCGATCAGTACAATCACCACCAGGGCCAGTACAATCGCTACGATGAGGATGCCCAGGCTGATATTCCGGAGATTGGTACTCATCTGGCTGATCAGGGCTTCGGGATATTCCACATCACTCACATAAGTCTGGGCTTTCAGATCTGTTTTGATAGCGGTCAGGGAATCCGTATTCAGGTATTCATTCTTCACCTTAAAATCAATACTATTGGGCAACGGATTTTCAGTGAGCACTTCAGCCCAGTCCTTATTTCCATCGGCCAGGTATTTCTTTTTGGCAATTTCCTTGGTTATATAAGTATAGCTCCGGATATAGGGTTTGGCACTGATATATTGTACAAGGGCCAGACTGTCTTTGGAGTTCAGATCGCCCCGCAGATAGGCACTTACGGTTACATTTTCCTTAAAATGGTCGGAGAGTTTGTTGGTATTGATGACAATCAGTCCGATAATCCCCAGGAAGAATAACACCAGGGTAACACCCAGGATGGACATAAAATAAGACGGTTTCCCTCTCTTGATCGACGCTTTTCCGGCTTGGGACATGCAAAATATTTTACAGATGAATGGATTATGGCAAAAATAACAGATTATACCCACACAGCCCGCCCTTTTACAGGACCGGCAGGCCTTATACGGGTGCCTGCAACAGGGAACAGGCAGTCAAGGCAATCCGGGCAGTAAATCGTATTTTTGCTACCCGTTAAAAACGGCCGGATATTGGGCATATTGCCGCTTTCCGGAAAGATATTGTTAAAGGTTATCAGCCGCAAAGGCGTTAAAAGAAATACAGATACATGGAATACCAGTTCAGGGAAATTGAAAAGAAATGGCAGGAACAATGGAAACAGGCAAAGGCCTACCAGGTTAAGAATGATTTCAGCAAACCCAAGTTTTATGTGCTGGATATGTTTCCCTATCCCAGCGGAGCCGGTCTGCATGTGGGGCATCCGCTCGGGTATATCGCGTCTGATATCTATAGCCGTTATAAAAGACTGAAAGGATACAATGTCCTGCACCCGATGGGCTTCGACAGTTTCGGTCTGCCGGCGGAACAATACGCACTGGATACCGGTCAGCATCCGGCAGTAACCACCAAAAAAAATATTGAAACATTTAAAAAACAGCTGGACAATATCGGTTTCTGTTTTGACTGGGAACGCGAAGTACAGACCAGTGATCCGTCCTATTACAAATGGACCCAATGGATCTTCCTGCAATTGTTCGGCTCCTTCTTCAATCGTCAAACGGCCAAAGCAGAATCTATGGATAGCCTGGTGGCCGTTTTTGAGCAGGATGGCAATGCCGGTCATGCTTGTCCCGGTGATGAAAAGATAAAATTCAACGCATCGGAATGGAAAGCCTTTGACGAAAAGCAACAACAGGATATCCTGATGCAATACCGCCTGGCTTTTTGTGGCTATGGTGAAGTAAACTGGTGCGAAGCCCTGGGAACCGTACTGGCCAATGATGAAGTGGTGAACGGGGTGAGTGAAAGAGGTGGTCACCCGGTGGTGAAAAAGAAACTCCGCCAGTGGTATCTGCGTATTACCGAATATGCGGACCGGCTGCTCGAAGGACTGGAGCGCATTGAATTCAGTGATGCCATGAAGGAAATGCAGACCAACTGGATCGGGAAGTCTTCAGGTGCTGAAATCGATTTTAATATCCGTATAGGAAAGCCGGTTGAACAAAGTTCAAAAACGGATCATGGTAACGGACTGACTACCGAGGATATCAGTATCTCAGAAACACAGGCAGACATGCCTTTACGGGTTTACACCACCCGTCCCGATACCATCTTCGGGGTGGATTTTATGGTGGTGGCTCCCGAGCATGAATTGATTGCTGAGATCACTACGGAGGAACAGAAAAAAGCGGTAAAGGAATATGTGGACTATGTAAACAGCCGCAGTGAACGGGAACGTATGGCCGAGAAAAAGATCAGCGGGGTGTTCACGGGGGCCTATGCCATCAATCCCTTTGATGGCCGTGAAATTCCGATCTGGATCTCTGAATATGTACTCGCCGGTTATGGTACGGGTGCCATTATGGCCGTGCCCTGTGGCGATGAACGCGATCATAAGTTTGCACAGCATTTCAATATCCCCATCACCAATATCATAGGTTCTTATTATAATGGCGAAGAGGCCAATCCCACCAAGGAAGCCATTCTGGAGAATTCCGGTTTTCTCAACGGACTCCTGATGAAGGATGCCATCGAAGTGGCCATTAATGCCATTGAGGAAAAGGGAATCGGCGTACGTAAGAAAAATTATAAAATGCGGGATGCCGCGTTTAGCCGTCAACGTTACTGGGGCGAACCTTTCCCGATCGTGTGGAAGAATGGTATTGCTTATCCTTTATCCGAAGATCAGCTGCCCCTGGTATTGCCGGTGGTCGACAAATACGGTCCCGGTCCGGATGGGGAAGGGCCACTGTCCAATATAAAAGACTGGACCGATCGTGCCCTCGAGACTAATACCATGCCCGGTTATGCCGGCTCCAGCTGGTACTTCCTCCGCTACATGGATCCGCAGAATGACAAAGCGTTCTGCGACCGTAAAGTATCTGATTACTGGAACCAGGTAGACTTGTACATCGGCGGTACCGAACACGCAGTAGGCCACCTGCTCTATAGCCGCATGTGGACCAAAGTGCTTTTCGATCTCGGTCATATCGGGCATGATGAACCGTATAAGAAACTGGTGAACCAGGGGATGATACAGGGGAGCAGTCGGTTTGTGTATCGTATTGCTGGTACCAATCAGTTTGTATCAGCAGGACTGAAAGACAAGTATGAAACAAACGCTATTCATGCAGATGTGAATTTTGTGGATGGATTTGAACTCGATATTGATGCCTTCAAAAAATGGAGAGAGGAATATGCCGATGCTGAGTTTATTCTCGAAGACGGCAAATACATCTGCGGCGCAGAAGTAGAAAAAATGTCCAAGTCCAAGTACAACACGGTGAACCCCGATGACCTGGTGTATAAGTACGGCGCCGATACCTTCCGCATGTATGAAATGTTCCTCGGTCCCGTAGAACTCAGCAAACCCTGGGATACCAAGGGGATTGAAGGCGTGCACCGGTTCCTCAAAAAATTCTGGCGCTTATTCGCTGATGAATTGAAGGGATTGATTGTAACCGACGAGGCGGCTACGCCTGAAGAACTGAAAGTCCTGCACCGCACTATTAAAAAAATTGAAGACGATACCGAGCGTTTCAGTTTCAATACCGCGGTAAGCGGATTCATGATTGCCACCAATGAACTCAGCGACCTGAAATGTCATAAGCGTTCAATCCTTGAACCATTGCTGGTGCTGATCACTCCCTATGCCCCGCATATCGCCGCCGAACTGTGGAGTTTATTGGGTCACGCGGACAACGTAATTGATGCCCCTTACCCGGTATTCGATGCAAAACATGTGGCGGAAAGCAGCAAGGAATATCCCGTTTCCATTAACGGCAAACTCCGCACCACGCTGAATATCGCCCTCGATGCGGCCCAGCCCGAAGTGGAAGCACTCGTATTAGCGAATGAAGTGGTTCAGAAATGGCTCGAAGGAAAGACGCCTAAGAAGATCATTTTTGTGAAAGGCAAAATGGTCAACATCGTGATATAAGTACGAAGTTAGAGGTACGAAGTACGAACCGTTTTCGTACCGCTTTTTTGAGTATAATTTCCTTGTACTACAATCCTTATTGATGTAGGGGAGCGGGTTTTTTCACCAGCCGGATCATGGCACTGCTGCCCTCGGTACTGGCAAGATAAGCTTCCAGTCTTTTCCCGTTTACGATGGCCACCATATAAGAAGTGTTTGGAGGAATGGATCCCATATTTTCCGCCACCATCACCAGTTCATTTGAGTCCATGAGATCACCTACGGGAAGTTTTACGGACCAGGCCGATGCCGTGAGCCGGATATGCTGGAACAATAACCGGTCATTCAGGAAAAGTGAAATGGAATCGCCATCCACTTCTGCATTATCATAAAACCGCAGTTCGATGGAGTCGCCTTCCACCTGTATTTCCTTTATAAACTGTTTCTGCCTGTTTTTGAATTTATCTTCAATACCGGGAGGTGGTGCCGGGGGCAGGGGTTGTGGTTTTATTTCCGGGACTACCGGTTTTTCTTTTGCCGGTACCCGGGGCGTGGTTATGGCAACGGGCTTTTCTGTGGAACGGGGTGGGGTAACCGCAATCACCGGTGCAGGGGCGGCTATCGATCTTTGGCTTAATCCCCGGATGCTGTCTATCAGTTCGGGATCATTAGCTCCCGTAGTATAATTATCTATAATATAATCCCACTCATCGGGGAATAGTGGCTGATCATCTTTATCCAGGTGAAGATCCCCTTTCCGGTCATTCTCTTTTTCCTTTTGCACGGTATTTCCATCCAGCATCATCCGGCCATCCCCGGGACAGTTAAAATCGGCCCGTGACAATAAGGGCATTTTGCCTGGTGTGGAGAGGGTGAAACGACCGGCTTTTTCTTCCAGCAACTGGTCATCCCACCAGACTGCTTCGTTAGTAGTCTGGTCAAAGTACCCCCGGATACTATATCGTCTGTAATTAGTTGAAGATTCGTAATAATACGAAGTGCCCGTCAGGCTGTCGCCATTCCGGATAATTTTTACCTCCACTTTCTGGCGATTGATCTTTCCTTTCCAGATGCCGGTTATCATTTGTCCGGATACGGCCATTGAACAACAGCAAACCAGGCAGCAGCAGCAAATGCGGAGTATATTATTAATCAAAGTGTAAGCGTAATTTTTAATACTGAAAAGGAATTTATAACGGTCTTTACACTGCAATTATTTTGCCTGATCCGGTTCCGGATATGTTTTGGCTGTATTTTGTATTTATTTCCTATATTAGTCCTGTTTTTCATGCCATTACCTGCTTATGTGGAAAGTATAATTACCTTCTTCCATTCGGGTATCTGCATGTCCCGAATCTCATATCCTCTTATTGACCACCAGACCCTAGAATCCTAACAGGAGTATAATTCGGCATCTAAAACCCAACACTAAACTTTTATGAGAAAAGTTCTACTTCTTTCTGTTCTGTTGATTTGTGCAGTGGCCGGTTTTGCCCAGGTTGACAACAAAGCAAAAAATGCGGCGTTGCAACTGGTAAAACAAAATGCGGCTGCACTAAAACTGCCTTCCGCTGATATCAACGATGTGATGGTATCCAGCAGCTATCAGGTTACCGGTTCGGATGTAACCATGGTATACCTGCAGCAGGCGTACAAAGGCATTCCCGTTTATAACCAGCTTAAAACCCTCGCATTCAGAGGAGGAAAACTGGTATCTGATGCGGGTAGTTTTCTTGGTTCCATGGAAAAACTGACCGGTAATATCAGTCAGTTCCCCTCTCTTTCTGCAATCAGTGCGGTACAATCCGCCGGCCGCGAAGCGAAAGTGGAATTACAGGAAACACCGGTTCCCGTAAGTATTAAAGAAGAGGGCCGTAAGCTGGAATTTGGCCGCTTAGGTGTCTCTGCCGAAAACATTACGTCAGAACTGATCTGGATGCCCAATGAAAAAGGGTTATACAGACTGGCCTGGCAGGTATTTATTGCTCCGGAAATCAGTTCCGATTACTGGCAGATCCGCGTGGATGCGCACACGGGTGCCATTATCAGCAAGCAAAGCCTGACCATTACCTGTCAGTGGGAACATGGCAACCACTCAGTGACCGAGCATATCGCCAGGAACCACAATAAAAAAGCGGCTGCAGGTACCCGTAATTATGTATTGCAGCGCAATGAGAAAAATAAGAAATGGGAATTCCGTCCATTTTTAATCGGAACGGCTTCCTATACGGTTATTAAATATCCGGCAGAAAGTCCGATCCACCCGGGCGGTACTCCTTCCGTACATACAGACCCCTGGACCATGGGTACAGCCAATGCCACTTCCCTGAAATGGCACAGCGATCCGGCTGATTACAGCACTACACGCGGTAATAACGTATGGGCACAGGAAGACAGGGACGCCAATAACAATACGTTTGGTATTATGGGTAACTCTACAACGGCTTTACCCAACCTGACGTTTAACTATGTATATGATTTCACCAAAAGTCCGATAGATGCCACATCTGATAACCAGCAGGCGGCGATTGTAAACCTGTTTTACATGAACAACCTGATGCATGATATGGCGTATGCTTATGGTTTTGATGAAGTGGGAGGTAACTTCCAGAATGATAACCAGGGTCGTGGCGGTGCCGGCGTGGACTATGTAATTGCCGACGCACAGGATGCCAGTGGATCCAATAACGCCAACTTCGCCACTCCTGCGGATGGCTCACGTCCCAGGATGCAGATGTTTCTCTGGACAGCACCTAACCCGGACAGGGATGGAGATCTGGACAATGGTATCGTTTCACATGAATACGGACATGGTATCAGTAACCGTCTGACCGGCGGTCCTTCCATTGTTAACTGTCTGCAGAATGCGGAACAGGCCGGTGAAGGCTGGAGTGATTATATGTCACTGATGATGGGTACCAATTGGGCTACCGCTACCATAAATGACGGCGTGATCCGCAGAGGTATTGGTACCTATGCGTTGAATCAGCCCATCACGGGTACGGGTATACGCCGTTTCCCTTACTCTACGGATATGACTATTTATCCCCTGACCTATGCTAACCTTCCCGGTTCAGCCGTTCCGCACGGTGTAGGTGAGATCTGGTGTATGATGATCTGGGAAATGACCTGGGAAATTATCAAACAGGATAACTTTATTGAACCTAACTTCCTGAATCCTCCCGGCGCCGTTTCTACCTGGAGAGGCAATGCCGCAGCCATGAAACTGGTAATGGAAGGAATGAGGCTGCAGGCCTGCAGCCCCGGTTTTGTTCAATCAAGGGATGCGATTCTTCAGGCTGACCAGGTATTCTTTGGCGGCCGTTATAAATGTTCTATCTGGAAAGCATTTGCGAAAAGAGGACTGGGTCGCAATGCATCACAAGGCTCCAATACAAGTATTGCTGACGGCGTAGCCGACTTCTCTGTTGATGCGGGTTCATTTGCCCTGAACACCAGTGGTCCTACTGCTACAGAAGGCGCACCATTTACCTATACTAATGTGGTAAATTCAGGTGAATGTTCAGCCATGACCAACTATGTACTGCGTGATACCCTGCCCACTACTGTAACCTGGGTTAGTGGTGGTGTGTACAATGCGGGTGACCGTACCGTTACATTCAGCCCGATCACCATGCCGATCAACAGTTCACAGAATTTCCCTGTAACAGTGACGGTGAACAACGGTACTTATTTTGCCCCGGTACAACATATCAATGATCCGGTTACGGCCATTGCCCCGAACTGGACAGCTACTTCCACTACGGCGAATGTGTGGGCCACTTCCGGTACTACTACGCAAAGTGCCCCGCTGGCTTTCTTTACACCGAATGCCACAATAGCTTCCGATCAGATTTTACGGACAACCGCCTCCTATGCATTACCTGCAGGCGCTTCAGCATACAGCACCCTCAGCTTCTGGCATAATTATAATGTGGAAAGCGGATGGGATGGTTGCGTGGTTGAAATCAGTACCAATGGCGGTACCACCTGGTCTGACCTTGGTCAGTATATGAGTGGTGCCCGGTATAATGGTACCCTGAACAGTTCCGTTAACCCGCTTACCGGCCGTGCCGCATTTACCGGTACTTCTGGTGGTTGGGTAAAAACCTCTGTTAACCTGGCTGCCTTCTCCGGACAATCCGTACAGATCCGTTTCCGTTTTGGCGCGGATGGTTCATTAGGTAATACCGGCTGGTATGTGGATGATATCGTAATGGAGAGCGCTCCTTATATATTCATGAAATCAGGACTGTATGATGCAGGTAACGTACGCGTAAGCTACAAAGACAGCCTGACGCCGATCATCCAGGCGCCTTGCGCTGATCCTCCTGCAGTAACTGCTCCGGGCGTTACACAACCTACTTGCGGCGGACAACTGACAGGAACCATCGTAGTAAATGCTACCGGTGTTAGTGCACTTGAATACAGCATTGATGGTGGTGCCACCTGGCAGGCTTCCAATACATTTAATAATCTGGCTGCAGGTAACTACAATGTGGTAGCCCGTTTACAAGCTACTCCTGGTTGCGTTACGGCTTATGCCAGCAATCCGGTCGTGATCAATCCGCTTACGGGTACACCGGTTGTTTCTGCTCCAATTGTAACACAACCTGTTTGTCCCGTTGTAACAGGTACCATTGTGGTAAATGCCACTGGTACCGGTACACTGGAATACAGTGTGAATGGCGGAACCACCTGGCAGACATCCAATACATTCAGTGGATTGGCCGCCGGTACGTATAATATTGTTGTAAGAGAACAAAGCACACCTGGCTGTCTGACTGTTTACAGTGGCAACCCGGTTACCATCAACACGGTTATTCCGCCGATAGTGGTTTCACAGCCTACAAGCCGCGTTATCTGTCAGAATGGTAATACAACATTTACCATTACGGATAATGCACCGGTACCTGCTCCTACATATCAGTGGCAGGTAAGTTCCAATGGCGGTACCACCTGGACCAACCTGGCCAACGTACCTCCGTTTGCCGGTGTTACCACCACTACACTGACTCTTACCGGTACAGGTATTGTTTACAATGGTAATCTCTTCCGTTGTGGTGTAACCAATATTTGCGGCACCACTTATTCCAATACAGCTACCCTTACAGTGAACCCGCTGCCGGTAGTGAACTCCGGCCCCAGTGGTCTTTGTGCTCCGGTAACGTTAACTGCAACCGGTAATGCCAATACCTATAGCTGGTCACCGTCTGCCGGTCTTAATACCGCTACAGGAACAACAGTGATAGCCACTCCGACCGTGTCTACCGTGTATACAGTAACAGGTACAATCACTGCGACGGGTTGTACTAATTCTGCTGCGGTAACCGTACTTGGTACACCAGCCACCCCGGTAATCACTCCGGCGGCTCCGGTTATTTGTGCGGGAACTATTCAGCCGCTTTCAGTTGCGGCGACTTCTTTCAGTGCGGCTTATTCAGGAGCGCCAATGACAGTAGGTACCGTTTCCGGACCGGCTTCTGTATATCCGGCCACAATCAGTGTTACCGGTCTGCCCACATCAGGCGTGCGTGTTAAATCCGTTATTCTGAATGGCATCACACATACTTTCCCTGGTGATATGGACGTACTGGTACAATCACCCACTGGCACCAATGTAGTGGTAATGTCAGATGCGGGAGGTGGTACGGATATCAATGGTATCAACCTGACATTTGATGATGCAGCAGGTGCCCTCCTGCCGGCTACCCTGGTATCCGGTACATACCGGCCGACCAATGCTGCCGGACCGGATAATTTCCCGGCTCCCGGACCTGGTTCTATTACCCAGGTGAATCCGCCATTATCCGGATTCAGTGGCAACTTCAACGGTGACTGGAAACTCTTCTTTGTGGATGATGCAGGTGGTGACGCCGGCAGCATTACCAGCTGGTCCATTGTATTTGACGTGCCGACCGCTATCTGGACACCGGTTACCGGTTTATTCAGTGATGCCAACGCTACCGTGCCGTATGTGGCAGGTACGCCGGCGGCTACTGTTTACTTTAAACAATCACCCACTGTAACTACACCCTATACGTATACGGTAACCAATACACTGGGTACCTGTAGCTCCGGTTCTGCTTCTGTAACGGTAACTGTGAATCCGTTGCCGACCGTAGCTGTAAGCCCGACCGGTCAGTGTGGTCCTGTAACCCTGACCGCCAGTGGGAATGCTACGACTTATACATGGTCGCCTTCAGCGGGACTGAGTACAACAACCGGAACTACTGTTACGGCAACTCCGCAACTGAACACCACGTATACCGTAACGGGTACGATTACGGCAACAGGTTGTACCGCCACCGCCACAGCGTTGGTAAATGCAACTCCTGCTACACCGGTAGTTACACCTTCCAGTATTAATATCTGCCTGGGCAGTACGACTACATTAACGGTTGCTCCGTCATTGATTACTGCCAGTTCAACAGGTTCAATAACTATCCCGGCAGGTGCACCAGTAGTAACAGCCGCCGGTGTGGCCAGTCCTTATCCGTCTGCGATCAATGTGGGTGGTTTACCCGCATCCGGTGTTCGGGTAAAATCCGTAAATATCAATGGTATTTCTCATACATGGCCCAGCGATCTCGATATCCTGCTGCAGGCACCAAACGGATCGAATGTGATCCTGATGTCTGATCGTGGTGGTTCAACTGATCTGGTGAACCTGAACCTGGTATTCGATGATGCCGCCCTGATTGATTTACCCAATACTGCAATTACAAGTGGTACGTATCTGCCAACCAACGTAGCAGGTCCGGATAACTTCCCTGCTCCGGGCCCCGGCTCTGTTAACCAGGTTACCCCGCGCCTGTCTGCATTCTCCGGAAACTTCAACGGTGACTGGAAATTGTTTGTCAACGACCAGGTAGGTGGTGATGTGGGTGCTATTACCAGCTGGAGTATTACTTTTGAAATCACTGGTGCTGTATGGAGTCCGGCCACCGGATTGTTTACTGATGCCAATGCCACCGTACCGTATGTGGCCAACACAATGGCCGGTACAGTATATGCCAAACCGGCTACCAGTACCACATACAGTGTAACCCGGTCTACAGCTACCTGTACTTCCGGAGCCGCTACTTCAGTAGTAACTGTATTTACCCCTGCTTCCATAACCACACAGCCGGCCAATGTGACCGTATGTGCGGGCGCCAATGCCACATTCAGTGTTACCGCTGGCGGTAACAGCCTGGCGTATCAATGGCAGGTAAGTACGGATAATGGTACTACCTGGACCAATATCACTGGCGCTAATGCGGCTACGTATACTATTACAGGTACTACTACTGCGATAAGCGGCAGAAGATATCGCGTGATCATTACGAACACCTGTGCCAACGTGACATCGAATGCGGTAACGCTTACGGTAAATGCACTTACACCGGTTACAGCAACCGATCTCTTCAATCAGCGCATTTGCCTGAGTGATACACTGGTGCCCCTGGTTGGTACACCTGTAGGTGGTACATGGAGCGGAATCGGTGTTTCCGGATTCAACTTCATACCGGGTGCCACAGCAGTTGGAACCTATACGCTGACGTATTCTTATACCAATGCGGCCGGTTGTGTATCTACCGATACCACAACGGCTAAAGTGGTGGATTGTCCGGAAAGAATTCGTCTGCTCAGAGATGACGCGGTGATTCTCTACCCGAACCCCAACAATGGTCAGTTCTTCATCCGGATGAACAGTGTGCTCTATGAGCGTCTCATCATGCGTGTATACACGGTTGGCGGACAGTTAGTGGATGCACAGCAATGGAGCGGACTCGTATATGGCCGCGTAGTACCGGTGAACCTGACACACCTGCCTGCTTCCACGTATATGGTAAGGTTTATGTATGATGGCGGTGTACGCACATCAGAAAAAACCTTCAGGGTGGTTGTAGGAGGTCATTGATAATACACTTTGTACATTACTATTTCAAGGCGTCCCGGATTTCCGGGGCGCCTTTTTTATGACCATGGTATTTGTTGATTAATAATTAGCTTTACAACCATTTCAACGAACAACTGATGGCGAATACCAATCTCAATTCAGAAAAAGCAGGGTTAAGTGCAGCAGAAGCCGCATTTGAGAATACGATCCGCCCATCACAAATCAGTGATTTTTCCGGACAGGATCAGATTATTGAAAACCTCCGCATTTTTATTAAAGCGGCCAAAATAAGGGGTGAGGCATTGGATCATGTTTTATTTCATGGCCCGCCCGGGCTGGGAAAGACAACCCTCTCCCGTATCGTTGCCAATGAACTGGGAGTGAATATTAAAGAGACCTCCGGACCGGTGATTGAAAAGCCCGGCGACCTGGCCGGCTTACTGACCAGCCTGGAAGCCAATGATGTGTTGTTCATTGATGAGATTCACCGGCTGAGTACCGTGGTGGAAGAATACCTGTATGCGGCCATGGAAGATTACCGCATTGACATTATGATTGACAGCGGGCCCAATGCGCGCAGTATTCAGATTAACCTCAATCCGTTTACACTGATCGGGGCTACAACACGCAGTGGCTTGCTGACGGCCCCTTTATTATCCCGTTTCGCGATTAAATCAAGGCTTGAATATTATACGGCTCCCGTGCTGAATAAAATTATTGAACGGGCGTCTGGCATCCTGCAGGTGAAAATCAGCCATGAAGCTATTGGCGAAATAGGCCGCCGGAGCCGGGGTACACCCCGTATTGCCAACGGATTACTCCGCCGGGTTCGCGATTTCGCACAGGTGCTGAATGACGGGGATATTGACTTTGGCATCACCCAGCATGCACTGAAAGCACTGAACGTGGATGAACACGGACTGGATGATATGGATAACCGGATCCTCGCTACTATTATTGATAAATTCAAGGGCGGTCCTGTGGGTATTACCACCATCGCTACTGCAGTAGGCGAGGAAGCGGGTACACTGGAAGAAGTATACGAGCCTTTCCTGATTCAGGAAGGCTTTCTGCAACGCACGCCAAGGGGACGGGAAGTAACCGCCAAAGCCTATGAGCACCTGGGAAAAAAACCAGGCAGCCAGGGCGGACAACCACAACTCTGGTAAGCAACGGTTCTTCAAGCCTGCTTGTCATTCAGTGAAACCCCGGATTATGAAAATACTGATCGCCGGTATATTGCTTTTTATTTTTTCTTTCTTTTCCTGTACGAAAAGACTTTGTGCCTGTGATCCGGTAGTGGATATTACCGTAAAAGCGGTGGTGGCTGATGTATCGGATATATCCTGCGGCCGCCCGCTGCTGGATATTGATCCGTCCGATACGGCATTATTAAACCAGGTAATGGGCCAGTCTGCGATCCGGTATGTGGCCAATGATCTCCCTGCTGCATTGAAAGTCAATAACCAGAAACTGTTTGTTTCCGTGGCCGTACTTTATCCATCCGGGGATTTTGCCTGTACCGCCATTGGTATCACCTACCCGCATATAAAAGTGCTGAGTGCCCGTATCCGGAATTAAAAAGGGATCACAGGCAAGCCCGCGATCCCTTGAATAAACAAAACTGTTTTTATTACTGTACTACCAGACGGAAACCGTTACCGTGAATGTTCACGATTTCAATCTTGTCGTCGTCTTTCAGGTATTTACGCAATTTGGCAATATACACATCCATGCTGCGCCCATTGAAATACGTGTCGCTGCCCCAGATTTTTTTCAGGGCCTGCTCACGGGGCAACAGGTCGTTCAGGTGTTCAGCCAGCATCTTCAGCAGTTCATTTTCTTTTGGCGATAATGTCTGTGTGGCACCATTGTGGATCAGCTGACGAAGCCGCGGATTAAAGTGATAGCTGGCCAGGTCAAACTCCTTGTTCTCACTTTCCTTGTTCTGCTCTTCATTCCTTTTCAGGATGGCTTTTATCTTCAGCATCAGCACTTCGCTGTCGAAAGGCTTGGTGATATAATCATCGGCCCCCAGTTTATAACCCTGGATCACATCTTCCTTCATGGTTTTGGCACTCAGGAAAAACAAGGGAATATCGGGATCCACATCGCGTATTTCTTCGGCTAAAGTGAATCCGTCCATATTCGGCATCATCACGTCCAGCAGGCAGAGTTCAAATTTTTCACGCTGAAAAGCAGCCAGTCCGAGACGACCGTCTCTTTCCAGGGTTACATCGTAGTCGTTCAGTTCAAGATAATTCTTCAGCACAGTGCCCAGGTTGGGGTCGTCTTCGCACAACAAAATTTTGGGTTTCTTCGCTTCCATGTTCTGGTGATTTTATATTGGTGACAAATAAAGTTAAAGCATTTCAGGGGTTCAAGTATCGGGACTGAATTTTTTGTTAAAACCCCGTATTTCGTACTTCTTACTTCGTACCCCGTACTTCTTACTTCGTCCCCCGTACTTCGTACTTACCCATTTTCATCCTCCCATCAGCTTCTTATACTCTTTCTCCGACATATATTCCAGTATATCGCCCGGCTGACATTCCAGTACCCGGCATATATCATCCAGGGTGGAAAACCGGATCGCCCTCGCTTTCCCTGTCTTGAGTATACTCAGGTTGGCGATGGCAATACCCACTTTTTCACTCAGTTCGGTGAGTGACATCTTGCGCCTGGCAAGCATAACATCAAGATTGGCGACAATGGGCATAATTATACGGTATAATCCTGTTCCTGTTGCAGTTTATATCCTTTCTGGAAAGCTTTGCGGATAAGGAAAACAGCCAGGCCGGAAAGTAATAAAGGTAATGAAGAGAAAAATGAATTGATTATTCCTTTGCCGATAAAATTGCCTTGAAGATAGTGTGCGAATACCCATTCTTCCAGTATAGGGCTGATTGTTTTTAGAATGCCATAACCAGTGACAAACCAGCAAATAATTTTCAGATCCTTTATGTTCTGTTCAGTAAACGCTCTTCCTTTTGAAATAGCAACCAGAATGGAAGCCGGCAGACCTATTATAATGTAAAATGAAGCAATAAAGAAAAGTATGGTTAATATGAATGCTGTGCTGTTCAATAGATGGTACAAGTATTTCGAAACCGGAATGGAAACGGTGTTTTCAGTTTCATGATACCGCGCTTGAATCTGTTTTCTTTTATAATAAGCGACCCGGGACTTGTCAGTGTCTGTTTTTTTTGGATTGTCATAACTCAAGTAAGCGATATAATAATTCCCATTCTGAACGAAGAATTTATTGTCATAAGGTAACCTGTAATCCCGCAGTGTCAGGAAATAATCAAAATCTGCAGAACTGAGCGTGTCAGTAATTTCATCGTTTTGGGCGTAATTCCAATTCTCTATTATATTTTTTTTCATGCCGGACAAGTGTGCAATACTGTCCGGATCATTATTTACAGCAATAAGCTTATCTATGGAATCAATCCTGTTTACTATGATCTCTGTTCTCTTTTTTTTGCGGGCTTCCTGTTTTAATGGGTTTTTCAATTTCGTAAAGCCCATAAAACCTGAATAGGAGGATTTGACCAGGTACCCTTTATTCTGCCGGTCAATCCCGAACTGAACAGCCTTAAAACTATCTTCAATTTTCCGGTATTGATAATGGGGCAACGAATCGTCTATATTGTAATGGAAGAATCCATTTCTAAAAGCAGTGTCCTCTGTGGGTAATCTGATATCAGTACCACTATTGGTTGAAATTGTATGTTCAGACAATGAAAAACTGATGATAATAAACAAGAAATATGCTACCGGTACTAATGTTATAAATAGTGCCAAACGTCTGAATTTTCTTTTCTTCATAGTCAGGTTGTTTCGCTAAATATACAATATTTAATGATATTCAATAAAAATTAAATAATTATTGATATATATATTCTTCTTTTCTCACTGCCTTACTTCCTTGCACCTGACCCCTCGCACCTCGCAACCGGCAACTGACAACCGGCAACAGATTCTTCATATCCTAACATTTCCTACCTTTCCCGGAAAATCAAAATCATGTCCGATAGTGCCAGATTTCTCGAAACAGTAAAAGCCGGTTATACCTTCAAGGGAGAATCATTTAAAATGGGTTGCGCCATGCTCGACGGGCAGGTGGTGCCGGGTGCTGATGTACTGATTCCATTTAAAACGCTGAACCGGCACGGTCTGATTGCCGGGGCTACCGGTACGGGGAAAACAAAAACCCTGCAGGTACTGGCCGAGGGATTGAGTGCTGCCAGTATCCCGGTACTGATGATGGATATTAAAGGCGACCTCAGCGGTATTGCCGCGGCCGGCACCGTAAATGATAAAATCACTGATCGCTGCCAGAAACTGAATCTCAGTTTTACACCCGCGGCCTGCCCGGTGGACCTCCTCACCCTGAGCAATCAGAAAGGCGTGCGGCTTAGGGCTACAGTGAGTGAATTTGGCCCGGTGCTCTTATCCAAAATTCTCGGCCTCAACGACACACAAGGTGGCTTTGTAGCCATGATCTTCAAATATTGTGATGACAATAAACTGCCCCTGCTGGACCTGAAGGATTTTATTAAAGTATTGCAGTTTGTAAGTGATGAAGGCAAGGCGGAACTGGAAAAAACCTATGGTAAAATTTCCACAACGTCCACCGGCACCATTCTCCGCAAAGTGATTGAACTGCAACAGCAGGGCGCCGATGTATTCTTCGGGGAAAAAAGTTTTGATGTGGATGACCTGATGCGGATCAGCGAAGATGGCCGCGGTATGGTATCCATTGTACGCGTGACCGATCTGCAGGACCGGCCCAAACTCTTTTCCACGTTTATGCTCCAGCTTCTGGCCGAACTCTATGCCAGCTGCCCGGAAGAAGGGGATATGGATAAGCCCAAACTGGTAATGATCATTGATGAAGCCCACCTGATTTTCCAGGAAGCCAATGAGGCCTTGCTGCAGCAGATAGAGACCATAATTAAACTGATCCGTTCAAAAGGCATCGGTATTTATTTCTGTACCCAGAACCCGATGGATGTGCCGGCCTCCGTACTGGCACAACTGGGTTTGAAAGTGCAGCATGCCTTGCGTGCTTTTACCGCGGCCGACCGCAAAGTGATCAAACAGACATCGGAGAACTATCCGGAGACGGAATTTTATAAAACGGAAGACCTGATCACCCAGCTGGGTACCGGGGAAGCACTGGTGACCATTTTAAATGAAAAAGGAATACCCACGCCACTCGTGCATTGTATGTTGCGCCCCCCGCAGAGCCGGATGGATATTCTTTCGGATATTGAAATTGACGCATTGGTCAGTCAGTCAAAAATTGCCCGGAAGTACAATGAAGTGATTGACAGCAAAAGCGCGTATGAGATACTAACCGAAAAACTGGACGAAGCGGCCAAACGGGAAGAGGCGGCAAAAGAAGATGAGGATGAAGGGACAACAGAAAAGAAATCCGCCAAAAAGGAGAAAGGGTTCTTTGACAACCCGGTAGTGAAAAGTATGACCCGTACAGCCGGAAATACCATTGTACGTACATTACTTGGTGTACTCGGGTTGGGCGGACGTACCCGGAAGAAAAGTTTATTTTAATTGCAAGCGGCCCGACGGGTCCATATCTATTTTTAATTCAGCCTGGAGAAAATGCAGTACACTCCAGGCTTTTTCTTTGGAAATACCGGTGAGTTGTTGCAGCAGTTGCCTGCTGTCCATTGGGCCACCGGTCAGTATTTTCCGGATACGCGTTTCAATCAGTGCGAATTCTTCAGGCAGAAGTACCGTGGCTTTTTTTTTCAGGCAATTGTCGCAGACCCCGCATTCTTTCAGTTTTTCATCCCCGAAATACTGCCCGATCATCCGGCTTCTGCAGGTGCCGGTTTCATTTACATACAACAGCATCTGTTTTACCCGGCGCAGGTACTGTTCTTTCCGGCGGTTATATTCCACCATGTCAATGCTAATATCCTCCGCTTTTACCCGGTGCCGCAACAGGCATAGTTGTGGATTATCCTTTCGTGGCTGGTACTGTAAAATACCGGCACGGTCGAGTATGGCCAGTTCGTTTTTTACCTGTTCTTCTTCTTTTCTCATCAGACCGGCCAATACTTTTTCCGAAATCGCTACCGGTATATCATAAATACCTTCATAGCCCCTTAATAAAGCTTTTATGCAGGGCTCCAGATCAGGGTGGTCATTTTCGAACGCATACAAGCGGTCCTTGCGGGCGGTAAATAAAACAGTCGGTGGTATAAATACCTGTTCATTAAACGCCAGCCAGTCTTCCTGTTCCAATGCTTTGAGGGCATTGAGTACGAGATGCGGATTCAGGCTGAATTTTTTCAGAAAATCAGCCATGTCAAAATCATAGTATTGACCCTGACCACTGCCGGTGGGCAGCTGCAGGTAATTGGCTACCGACTGGTATACATTCCTGATTTCTTCTAGTGAGGGGAAACGCTGATCCGCCATCTCCTCCAGTTCATGCAGGTCGCGTTCATCATACAACAACACGGCATAGGATTTTTTTCCGTCTCTTCCTGCACGTCCGGCTTCCTGGTAATAATTCTCAAGGCAATCCGGTACATCCGCATGCACCACAACACGTACATCCGGTTTGTCAATGCCCATTCCAAAGGCATTGGTACAAACAATAATGCGGATTTTATTTTTGATCCAGTCTTCCTGTTTACGGCTTCGATCTTCCTGTACCAGACCGGCATGATAAAAATCCGCCGACATTCCCTGGAGTTGCAGCAACTCCGCCATCTCCCGTGTGCGCTTCCGGCTTTTACAATACACAATACCGGTGCCGGGTACGTTCCGGAAAATCTCAATAATCTTATTGGCTTTGGCATCGGGCCGTATACAACTATACGAGAGATTGGCTCTTTCAAAAGACTGCCGGAAGATTTCCGGGCTGATTAGCTCCAGCCGGGCGCAGATATCATCCTGTACTTCCGGTGTAGCCGAGGCGGTTAACGCCAGTACCGGCACATCCGGCAGGTCTTTACGTATAGCGGCAATCCGTAAATAGGGCGGGCGGAAATCATATCCCCATTGCGATACACAATGGGCTTCGTCTACCGCCAGCAGGCTCACCCCAAGTCCGGGCAGGTATTCCCTGAATAAAGTCGTCTCCAGCCGTTCCGGTGATACATACAGAAACTTACAATTACTCTGCATGGCGGTTTCAAAAGTGCGGATTACTTCCTTACGGCTCATCCCTGAAAAAATGGCAAACGCCGTGATGCCCCTTTTACGCAGGTTCTCCACCTGATCCTTCATCAACGCGATGAGTGGTGAAACAACAAGACACAGGCCCTCCATTGCCATGGCCGGTACCTGGTAACAAATGGATTTGCCACCCCCGGTGGGCAGGAGAGCCAGGGCATCTTTTCCGTTCAGCACGGTACGGATAATGTCTTCCTGCATGGGACGGAAAGCATCGTACCCCCAGTATTCTTTTAATATGTAGTTGGGATCCTTCACTGATTCAGGGCGACAAATTACATTATTGTAACGGGAGTTTGGTTTTCCTGAAAAGGATCAGTTCCACCCGGCGGTTCTGTGCCCGGCCTTCCGCTGTGCGGTTACTGGCTACAGGCCGGGAGCGGCCATACGGAATTACCGAAACAGGGATTTCCGGTGACAGCCCATGTTGTTGCAACCAGGATTTTACTGATTCACTGCGTTGGGTGCTGAGCGTTTTATTCCGGATATCAGTACCTACGGAATCGGTATGCCCTTCTATCCGGATACTGTCCAGGCGATTCATTTCTTCGTTGGTAAACCAGTTGCTGAGAATGGTTAAGGCGGCGGGTTTCAACAAGGCCTTGTTAAAATCAAACAACACGTCCCCGAGTTTCAGGGTGTCCGTTTTTACCGGGAGAATTTTCTCCGCTGTTATTTTCCGTGTACGGCTGCTGTCGTTGAATTCCGGTTCAATAGCCAGTTCCCCTCTGCCATACAGCGAGTAATCCATTTCCCGGTGCCTGAAATTATAGGCGTATATAATATTTTTATTCAGCGCGTAGGCATCACATAATGTCTCGTCAGGATCGTCCGGTTGCAGAGTAAAACGGTCAAGAATAACCGAAACTGTTTGTACGCCGGTAAGGGGCGTTTTCCCGGCCAGGCTGTCCTTGTGGATCAGGCTGCCAAACGTCAGGTATTTCTCATCTCCTGTGGCGGTGAAATGATAGCTGAATTCCACAAAATTTGTATTCGGTACCGGTGTTACGGATTCAATACTGTCTGGCCGCAGGGTTGCCGAGAAGGGGCGCCGGGGTACATAAAACCGTTCTCCGAGACAAATACCGATTTTGAAATTGAGTTTGGGATTCAGCCGTGCATTCACAAGTCCTTTGAGCGTATACTGTTTTCCTTTCTGCAAACGGCAGGGTAAGATGCTGCCGATTACGGGTGTGAAACCGGTGTAATTAATCCAGTTATAAAAAACGGCCAGGCTATTGGTCCCGGTTAAAGGATTTTCTCCATCCTGGGCCAGCAGCTGAATTTTTACATCTTTCAGGTAGAACCAGCCTTCCACCCCGCATTCCGCTTTGTATTCAGTGCATGTATTCACTTCATCAAAACCGCCATTGACGAGTAAATTGATTTGTGTTAAACCGGTTAACGCTATAGCCAGCAGCAACAGTAGTATGCCGGTTTTTTTCATGACTATACCACTTTCTTGATAAACAGCCGGACGGAATTAACGGCCAGCACCACATCACTCATTCCCATGACCAACGCACCGAAAGTGGGTGTCAGAAAACCGAAAGCCGCAACCGGAATGGCAACAATATTATAGGCAAAAGCCCAGAACAGGTTCTGTTTAATTGTGAGGTAAGTGTGTTTGCCCAGACCCAGTGCCGTGGGCAGGTTCTTTAATCCGTGATTCATCAATACAACCTGTGCACTCTGTACGGCAATCTGTGACGCATCATTCATGGATATGCCAATCGTTGCTTTGGCCAGTGCCGGTGCATCGTTGATGCCATCACCTACCATGGCGGTTGCTGTCTTTTCACTCAGTTCAGCAATTTTATTGAGTTTTTGTTCCGGGCTTTGCTCGGCGATAACGGTATCAATACCCAGTTGTACGGCCAGCTTATTGCATTTGGCAAGCCGGTCGCCACTCAGCAGTATCGTACTGATGTTTTTACTGTGCAGATACTCCACCACCGTTTTTGCTTCCGGCCGCAGTTCATCTTTGACATCAATCCAGCCCAGGAGTACACCATTCCGGAGCAGGTATACATTATGACTATCATCTTTGGTAAGACCTTCGACGGCTTTATATGAACCCGCGGTATAGAGGTTGCCTTCTTTATCGGTGGCCTGCATGCCCAATCCCTTTACCTCTTCAATTTTTGCCCAGGCAATCATGTCTTTTGTCTTCCATTCAGCCGAGATACATTTGGCAATCGGGTGATTGGAATATTTTTCCAGCGAATAGACAATCCGCTTAAATCCGTCATCGCTGAGTGCCGGATCGGTTATTTTCCATTCACCGATGATAAAATCACCGGTGGTTAATGTGCCGGTTTTATCAAATACCACTTGCCGGATATCTTTAAAAGTTTCCAGGCTGGTGGCATTTCTGAAAAGTATTCCGGTACGGGCCGCGCGACCCAGGCCCACGGCAATAGCCGCCGGCGTGGCCAGTCCCATGGCACAGGGACAGGCAATAACCAATACGGCAATACTCCGCATCAGTGCCGGTGTAAAGTCTTTCAGTATAATCCAGCTTGCGATCAGGGTGATGGCCGCAATGCCAAGTACCACCGGAATAAAAATGCCGCTTATTTTATCAGCGAGTAGCTGCACCGGTGGTTTTTCACCCTGGGCCTGTTTTACCATGTTGAGAATTCCCGACAATACGGTATCATCTCCTGTGGCAGTTACCTGTGCTTTCACCGTACCATCAGTAATTACACTGCCGCCGATCAATGTGTCTTTTGCTTTTTTGTGCACCGGAAGACTTTCTCCGGTTATGATCGATTCATTGACATGTACATCTCCCCAGAGAATCTTACAGTCAATCGGTACTTGTTCGCCATTCTTGATCAGTATCAGATCACCCACCCGTAAAGCGGTATTTTCCACCGGAAATATCTGTTCTTTATGTTCATCGTCAAACGCGATCATATTGGCCATCACTTTCTGTGATTTTGCCAGTTTATTCAGTGCCCGCTGGGTGGAAGCAATGGAGGCTTCTTCCATATAATTGCCCAGGAATACCAGGGTAATAATAGTAGCCGCGGTTTCATAAAACATATACTGCTCCGCCTGGCCGGTTAGCGATCCGTACAGACTATAAACAAATGCCGCGGTGGAACCAAGGGCAATCAGCACATTCATATTCGGCATGCCATTGCGGATACTTTTCCAGGAACTTTTGCCAAAAAAACTCATGCCAACGAGGTAAACAGGTATGGTCAGTCCGAGCTGCACCCAGTGATTCATCAGCCAGTGCAGATGCAGGCCCGGTATCATGTGCAGCATCAGGATGGCTGTAAAAGGCAGACAGAACCAGAATCGTTGCAGGTGTGTTTTAAAGAAAGGGGTTTGCACATCTTCATGATCATGGTCATGTGCATGGCTGTTGCTAAGACCGGTATCCGTCTTTACTTTATAACCCAGCTCAGTAATTCCGGCGGCCAGCAGATCCGTTCCCAGGGTTTCATTTTTTGTGAAACTCACATCACCCGTGGCAAAATTGACCCGGATATCAGAGGCACCTTTCTTATCGAGGTATTTTTGGATATTGAGGGCGCAGGTGGTGCAGTCCATGCCTTCCACTTTCCATTGAACCTTTTCCATACCCTAAAGGTACCAAAAGGGGCTGCCCGATCTTTTCGCGTCCGGGAATATGTTTACAACATGGTTGCTATATCACCTTAATTTTGCGCTATGGAATGGACTTTTTCACTGGATGCTGTTGAAGAAACGGCGGCTGCATTTATTCGTGCGGCCGGCAAGGCCCGGGTATTCGCCTTCCATGGACCCATGGGAGCCGGGAAGACTACATTTATTCATGCCCTCTGTACCGCTTATGGTGTCAGCAGCACCGTCAGCAGCCCAACTTTTTCCATCATCAATGAATACCGGTATCCGGTCAATGGTAAAGAGTTGCCCCTCTATCACATGGATCTTTACCGGCTGCGCGATGAAGAAGAAGCACAACGGGCGGGGGTGGAAGACGCTTTATACAGCGGCCATATCTGCCTGGTGGAATGGCCGGAGCGGGCACCGGGTATTTTTCCGGAAGAGACCCTGCACGTATACATTTCATTGCTTGATACACAAACACGACGGATTAAAATCGGCAATTATTAAGTAGCTTTGGGAACAGCGATAATGAACCTTCGCCACCCGTTACATGAGCCAGCAGAAACCTAAAATAAGTACTTCTTTCAGCTATGAAACACTGGAAGAAACCCTGGATATCCGCCCCAAAACGGAGGGCATGATGATCGGTATTCCCAAAGAAATCGCTTTCCAGGAAAACAGGGTGGCCCTGACACCGGATGCCGTCAGTGTGCTGGTGAGTAACGGACACCAGGTGGTGGTGGAACATAATGCAGGGGAGGCCTCCCATTTCAGGGATAAGGAATACAGTGAGGCCGGGGCAAAAATTGTATATGACCGGGAATCCGTTTTTAAAGCGCCGATACTGGTTAAAAGCGCGCCCGTTATTGAGGAAGATCTGCCCCTGCTGCAACTCAATCAGATTATCATTTCACCCATACATCTTTCCGTACTCAAATCCATTATCCTGGAAAAGATGATGGAAAAGAGAATTACGGCCGTATCTTTTGAGAACCTCAAAGACGACAGTGACTCCTATCCCATTGTCCGCAGTATGAGTGAGATTGCCGGCAGTGCCGTAATGCTGATTGCCGGTCAGTACCTGGGTTCTTCCAATCATGGAAAAGGCGTTTTGCTGGGTGGTATCTCTGGTATTGCACCAACCAAAGTTGTCATCATAGGTGCCGGAATTGTTGGCGAGTTCGCCGCCCGTGCCGCCCTGGCCCTGGGTGCGTCGGTAAAAGTTTTTGACAACAGTGTATACCGGTTAAAACGATTACAGAACAATATAGGTCAGCGGATGTGGACCTCGGTTATTGAACCACGCTTGCTGGCCAAACAACTCAAAACCTGTGAAGTGGCCGTTGGCGCACTGGGTTCACAAACCGGTCGGACACCCCTGGTTGTAACGGAAGAAATGGTCAGCAATATGCGGCCGGGCTCCGTAATTATTGATGTGAGTATCGACCGGGGTGGTTGTTTTGAGACAGCGGAAATCACAACGCATGAACATCCCATTTTTATGAAATACGGGGTGATCCATTATTGTGTACCGAATATTCCTTCCGGATTTTCCAGAACAGCCTCCCAGGCTATCAGCAATGTGCTGATGCCCTTACTGCTGGAAGCAGGGGAGGAAGGAGGATTTGAAAACCTCGTCTGGCATAAACTGCACCTGCGCAGTGGTATCTATCTCTTTAAAGGGGCCCTGACCAATTTCTACCTCAGTCAGCGCTTTGACCTGAAGTATACCGATTTAAATTTACTGATCGCGAGTCAGCGGTAGAGGGAAGTTGAAAAGTTGATAGGTTGAGAAGTTGAAAAATTGAAAAGGACCAGCTAAAGGAACGACCTTGTATGCCTGTTAAATTTTCAATCTTTCAAATAAAAACTTAAAAATTCAGCCGGATCATCAGATATCCGTTTCTTCCGGGCCGCTTAATATTTCCCCAATCCAGGTGCTCATGGTATGACTTGTCAAAGATGTTTTCCACACCAAGCTGCAGGTCTGTTTTTTTGCCCGCGAGTAAAAACTGACAACCGCTTCTGGCATGAAGCAACAGGTATCCGTTTGTTTTATCTTCCCCGTATTTGCCGCTGATTTCAGTCTGTGCCGATGCGGCTTCTGTTTCCAGTTGCAGAAAAAAATGACTGAACTGGTAGCGGACTGTACTGGTATTTTTCAGCGGTGCTATCATGGGTAAAGGATCGCCGGTATTGTCCTTGCCGTTTGTATAGCGCAGGGTGGAAACAATATCTATTGCCGCGATGGGTTTATACAACAAACTGCTTTCCAGTCCGGCCAGGTTGGCAAAGGGCAGTGCTGAAAAATTTTTCACCCCGTTGGCACCGATTGTCATCGTGCTGAACGATTGATTAACGCTGCCGCTGATGAAATGTCGTATATGATTATAGAAGGCGGTGAATTTCAATCTGGCTTTTTTCCCATTTGTCTGCAGGGAAATCTCCCCCTGCAGGGATTGTTCCGGCAAAAGGCCGGGGTTGCCCAGGTAATCATATCCGTCCTGCGCATTAAACAAATAAAAGCCATAAAGTTCTGTAGCGGTGGGCATCCGTTCCGCATAGGCAACTGATGCGCTGGCTTTGAGCCGGTCATTTAATTTTCGTGTACCGGTAAATGACAGGTTTTTCAACAATTCATTTCTTGCCGCATCCGTTACACCCAGTATGCTGATATGATCTTTCGCTGCCTGGGTGGTGAGTCCGGTATGTATATAATCCAGCCGCAGGGCCGATTGCAGCAGCCAGTTGCTGTCGGCCTGGCAGGTCCAGCTGATCCCCGCGCCATACTGATCTTTCCGGTTATCCGGCCACGTGAGCATATACATGGGGGGCTGGCCGGCTTCATACATGGTCATTGAGGCGGTGAGACGGGTGGTAGACGCGTCGGCAACCAGGCGGAGTTGCTGTTTGCGGTTAATCCGCATTGCTCCTTCCGCGGTAAAGCCGGCAGTCATACTCCGTCCGGGCATATCCATATGGATCGGAACATTGGGCCGGTGAGTATCATCCATATAATGACGTACCTGGTTGGCATAGAGTTTTGCCTGCCATTTATACAAGCGTTTGCCGGCTGCTGTATGTTGTATGCCAAGGGAACCGATCCGGGCTACCGCATAACCAACATCCATGGGTAGAGCGGGGTAACCGATATTCCAGCCATTGTCGCCGATATAGTCAGCTTTAATACGGGTGTGCTGATTTAACTGATAACTGGCGGCCAATGAATAATTCAGTTTTTCGTATTGTGAAAATGCAATCTTTTCCCCGCCGCCACTACGATATGTATCACTCTTCCGCCAGGTGGCACTACCCAGGAAGGACCAGTTGCCGGTATTGTAATTCAGCTGAAGGGCTTCGTGTAAACTTTTTGCCGCGGTCTGAAAACCACTGCTGATCAATCCGTGCAGCTTTTGATCGGGATGACAGACCGGTGAAGCTGTAATTAAATTTACCGTGCCACCTGTGGCAGAACCATAGACAAATCCCTGGCTGCCGGTTTGCAGTTGCAGCTGTTCCAGGTTTACCGGCTCAATATAAATAGTGGCCGGATCCATTTTATCGGTGCAGGCGCCATGTATACGCATACCATCTACCAATACATTGATTTGCCCGCCGCTTAAAGAACGGATCGACGGCTCCATCCCATACGTACCCCTGCGTATCAGGGAAAGTTCCGGCAGCCGCGAAAGAATATCTTCCAGGCTGGCCGATTGATTGGCCCGGTAAAAATGCAGCATCCGTTGACGGTCGGTGCGCTCTTTACTGATAACCTGTATTTCACGGAGCTCAATACTGCGGCTGCTGTCATCGCTCATCAGGGCCACATTGTTCTGTGAAAAAACGGATAAGCTGCTGCTCAGTATCAGCAACAGAGTAATTTGTTTCATGTTGAATATTTTAAAAAGCAGGCGGGAGACCCCGCCCGCTGGTATTTAACTGCTAAAAAGTAACATCGAAAAACTGAGTGGTATCTGCCACCGCAGTACCGGACATAAAGTCAAGGTTGAGCCGCCATAAACCGGTCATGGTGAAATTCACTTTGCCTTTATAGTGGCCGTTGCCCGTATGTACCGGATTTACATTGTTCGGAGAGCCATGTCCCATGGTAGGCATTTCCGGCGTCAGCACCACAGAAAGGCTGCTGTCGGCGGGCCAGCTCATCATGGACGCTTTTTTATAGATAGCGATTTCCATGTCATTGATGCCCACTTTGGATGTACTGGCTGTGGGACTGATCAGGGAAATAAAATATTTCGCCCCGTTATGTACGGCGGTAAATGACTTTTGCCGGGACGCAGTCGGTTCGGCGATAGTCAGTGGCAGTGTAATGGACCCTTCTTTGTCGTTTACATGATTATGTACATCAATATCCAGTGTCCAGGTACCGCCCATGGAAGACATGATAAACGTAACACTGCAGGGAAATAAATGATTGACCGCTTCGGTGGAAGCCGGATTTTCAAAAGGGGCCGAATGCTGCATCATCCCCATATCCATCATGGGATTGAGCTGGATATGCGCGTCGTCAATCCGTTTGCCGGAAACAGAATCGTAAAGGGCGATATAAAACTTTGTATAGCCGGTGATCAGGGAAGTTTCTTTGGTATATACTTCCACTTTGGCCGCGGCGCCAATAGCATATCCTTCAGACAGTTTTGTCAGACCTTCAGTCGGGTTGGGTTCCGTTTTATCTTTTGTACAGGAAACAAGGAAAGCGAGGATGCAAAGCACAAATACGGTCACTAAGAGGCATACTGATTTTTTCATAAATCAATGTTGAAATAAATGGTTATAAAATGGGAACAGCACAGGGGGATACCAGTTGCGGGGCAACAGTATCAATGAGACAATAAAAAAGGAATGAAGTATCAGGCCTGTAGTGGCGGATGGAAGATGGCTATACTATGGAGGTACTTATAAGGACGGTTGTACTGGTTGTACGTTGTTTTCCCGGTTTCAGGAATAAGCAACTGATGATTACAGGAGACTGAAGTATACGGACTGCTTTCCAGCTGTTGTTTCACCTGCAGCGGCGCGTCTTCATCCTGGTGCTGGCTGTTTTCCTGTAGTTTCATTTTCAAAAAGCACTTGCCATCACATTTCAGTTCGGGGCGGTCTTTATTGATACAATGTTCAGCGGCAATCGCTTTCCGGTTGGCATAAAACCACAGCGTAAATACTGATGCATAACAGGATTGCACCGTAAATACCAGTAATAATATGAACGCAATAGCCTTTTTCACGGTGGCAAATATAAGTGTCGTTTGTTAATTGGCAGAATGAGGGAAATCAGCAGGGTACATGATTAAAGACATGGATGTCTTTTTAGGTTGATAAGTTTACAGGTTGACGGGTTGATAAGGGAGCAGAATATAAACGCCTTATTAACTATTCAACTTATCAACCTTTTAACTTATAATCGCTGATATTGATGATTTCAGTACAGAATCTGTACTCCGTTTCGTCATTACTGCTCACCACAATCAGCCGGTCTTTGCCATATTTTTCAATCAATGCATGATAGAGGGCTATACCGGCCGCATCCAGGTTGGTGCAGGGTTCATCCAGCAATACGATAGCGCTGTCGGAAAGAATACACTGCGCCAGTTTCACCCGTTGTTTCATTCCCGATGAATAATTACGGATTTGTTTGTCCACGGCTTTTTCAAGTCCGATTATTGAAATCACTTCTTTGGGAGTTAACCCCGGGAGAAAAGGTTTGAATCCCTGGTGAAAATCCAGGAATTCGGTAAGTGTCATTTCTTCAATCACATCCAGGTAAGGTGCACAGATGGATACATAACTGAAAATCTGTTCGGGATCCTGTTTCTTATCATTGATTTGCCAGTCAATGGTTCCTTCATTGATCATCATGGAGCCGCTGAGGGCCTGCAACAGGGTGCTTTTCCCGGATCCGTTTGGACCGGTAATGGCATAGGCATAGCCAGATGTAAACTGGTAAGTAAAATGACGGTAGATCCAGTCGCGGTTAAAGCGTTTACCGGCATCAGATAGGGAGATCGTCATCATTACTGCCTTTGGTGAAGCGTTTGATAATGCCGCGACCGCTTTCCCGGATAAAAGTAACGATCTCGTCGCGCTCGTCGGTAGCGGGCATTTCCTCTTCAAGGAATTCAATGGCCTGGCTGGTATTCATGCCCTTGTTATATAATACCCGGTAGATGTCAAGGATATGATTGATACGTTCCACACTAAACCCGCGGCGTTTGAGCCCGATGGAATTGACCCCCGCATAACTTAACGGGGTGCGTCCTGCTTTAATATAGGGCGGAACATCCTTGCCAACCAGCGATCCGCCGCTGATAAAGGAATGAGATCCGATTTTTACAAACTGGTGTACGGCACACATACCGCCGATAATGGCCCAGTCGCCAATGGTAACGTGACCTGCAACCTGGGTATTATTACTGGTAATACAGTTATCGCCTACAAAGCAGTCATGGGCAAAATGGCAATACGCCATAATCAGGCAATTGCTCCCGATAACGGTTTTCTCCCGATCCTTGGTACCCCGGTTGATGGTTACAAATTCCCGGATAGTGGTACCGTCGCCGATATATACATTTGAGTATTCACCCTGAAATTTCAGATCCTGCGGAATGGCCGCAATGACCGCCCCCGGAAATATGCGGCAGTTTTTACCTATCCGGGCTCCTTCCATGATCGTTACATTCGAACCGATCCAGGTACCATCACCAATTTCCACGTCCTGGTGTATTACCGTAAACGGGTCAATTTTTACATTGGTGGCTAATCTGGCGTTGGGGTGTATATATGTATGGGGATGAATCATTCAGCTGTATTTCCGCAATCCGCGGACGGGCAAAGTTAGCTTTTAACGGCAAAAACGGAATTTTTTTTACGCATATATTGTTAAAAATCAGTGCCTGATCAGGATCATCCGGTGTTCCACCATTAAAGTCAGGGAGATGCAGTAAATTTGCCGTTCAGATGCATACGCCTCCGGATATACTGACCCTGGCTTATAAGCAAACCCTGATGCAGGATGAATTTTCCGTGCTCCAGGAAAAGGAACAGTTGATTCCGGGCTCGGTGCAATACTCCATTCAGCGCTACAGACGTCATCCTCAGTGGAATATGGAGGATACGGGGATGCTGGTGTATCACTATACTAAGTCAGAACCGAAGGACAATTACCTCGAGTTGAAATTTTGTGTGAGTGGAAATGTGTATTGCCGGAAAAAAGATACCGAGTGCGACCTCTGCCAGTTTAATGCCTCCAAATCCTGTATGGAAAGGGTGGAGAGTATAGATGTGGTCAGTTTCCGGTTTTCGCCGGTACAGCTCAGCCAGTTTGTAAAACCCCGGAAAGGCAATGCTGCTTTAACTGAACAGATTCTCGGGTTTAAGCATAATTCATCTTTTACCAAAATTCTTCCCCTCTGCGGAAAAACCAGGATGGTACTGGAAGGAGTGCTGAATCATACCTACAGCGACAGCCTGGAAAATATTTACATCAATGCACAGACGCAGATGCTGCTCCTGTACTCCCTGGATTGTATGCTGGGCGAGAAAGAGATTGATGTGATCAGTTGTAAGTTTCTGGCCAATGAGGCCGACCGGGAAAAGATTGTAAAAGCCCGGGAAATCCTGATCCAGCATATTGGTGAACCCATCACCATTAAGGAACTCAGCCGCAAAGTGGCCATTAATGAATGTTACCTGAAAAAAGGGTTTAAGGAGCTGTTTGGCACCACCGTATTTGATTTTTATCAAAGTCAGCGGATGGAACATGCCAAATACCTGCTGTATGAAAAAGGCCTGAGCGTAACGGAAGTATCCCTGTTGCTCGGTTATTCCTCCATTTCCCACTTTTCCACCGCTTTCAAAAAACACACAGGGCTGAAGCCTTGTGAACTTCTACTGCGGTAATGTCCCATTACCAGTAATGTTAAATACTTATTATTTGTAGTGATATGCCAATTGATGGCACAATAAACAAATATTTGCCCCGTTCAACATCGCATGGCATCATTTTTGAATATTTGAAATGTCACAGATGCGTAAAAAACTGGCAATACTACTGATTAGTTTACACCTCGCGGGAAATACCGAGGCGGGTCAGTTATTTAAATTGCCTTTTTTAATACAGCATTTTCATCAGCACCAGGAGAAAAAGGGTTCCCTGGATTTTTTCAGCTTTATTGTTATGCACTATATGGGTGATGACGGCACAACAGCCGACGATGATCAGGATCAACAATTACCCTGTCATAACCTGCGGCAGCATACCATGCATATCGCTTTTTCTCCCATGATTACTACGGTAACCGTTACGGATATCATTCCGGCCGGTAGCAGAAACTATATTTCCCATTTTTCCGGCGGTATGCCGGATGTACCGCTGCCGGTAGTGATACAGCCTCCGCGATTCTCCTGATACTTTCCACTTTGTTTATTATTAACCGGTATGGTTATAGACTGTCTGTTTGTTTTTACAAATAGTTAATCAGTCAGTACCCTCGTATTTATTGGAACAAAAAAACATACATCAAATCAACTATTATGAAAAACAAATTCCTGATTGTCCTGACTGTTATGGTGACCGGGCTGGTCATTTTAAATGCCTGCCGGCATGAAATTCTTTATCCCGGCGGTGGTACAGGTGGTGGAACAGGTGGCGGTACCGGCGGTGGTACGGGTGCAACGAATACCTGTAGCCCGGATACGGTATATTTTGTAAATGACATCATGCCGCTGATCGCTTCAAACTGTAACATGAGTGGCTGTCACGATGCCATTTCCCATGCGGATGGTGTGGATCTGACCACTTATACCAAGATTATGCGGTATGTATCCGCGGGAAATGCAGCCGGTAGTAAGATATATAAGGAAGTAATTAAAACCAATAATGACCGGATGCCTCCTCCGCCCAAACCGGCATTTACTACAGCGCAGAAAACCATGTTGCAAAAGTGGATTAACCAGGGTGCAAAGAATAACAGTTGTGCAGGCCGTTGTGATACTGCTGTATTTACCTACGCACTGGCGGTAAAGCCCATCATGGAAAGCAAATGTGTGGGTTGTCATAATCCGGCCAACCTGGGCGGAAATATCGATCTCTCTACGTATGCGGCCGTGAAAACATCAGCGCTGACGGGTAAACTCTACGGCTCAATTGCTCATCAGACCGGTTTTTCTGCCATGCCGATGGGTGCGGCAAAACTTTCTGATTGTGAAATTACACAGGTACAGAAATGGATTGCCAACGGTTCGCTCAATAATTAAAATTCAGTATACATGAAAAATAAAATCACCATCTCCATATTAACGGTTGCCGTTGTTATGGCATTCAGTTCCTGTTATTACGACAAAGAAGACCTGTTGTACAATGGCGCGGGAGCGGTCTGTACCGACAGTGCCGGAACGGTTTCCTATGCGCAAAAAGTTGTTCCCCTGTTACAGCAATACTGTTATAGTTGTCATACCGGCAGTTTTCCTTCCGGTAATGCCCTGATGGGTACCTATGCCGCGGATAAGGCCATGGCCTTAAACGGAAAACTGTATGGTACCATCGCGTATTCAAGCGGTTTCTCGCCAATGCCCAAGGGTATGTCCAAAATGACCAATTGCCAGATCGCCGTTATTAAAAAATGGATCGACAGCGGCACCCTCAACAACTAAACAACTAAACAACTAAACCCCCACCATGAAACGTAAAAAGATAATTATCTGGACCGTGCTGATTCTCCTGCTGGCGGGAGCCGCTGGCGGTTACTATGCCTATAGCGAATATAATCGTAAGCATAAGGATACAGCCGATCTGAAACCCGATTTTACCGCATCGGCCACTTCCCTGCTGGAAGAATACCAGAAAGATGAAAAGTCCGCAAATACCCGCTATCTCGGTAAAGTATTGAAAGTGGACGGGCTGGTGAAAGAGCTGATTAAAGATGACAAAGGGCTCTATACAATTGTACTGGGAGACACGGCTTCCATGTCTTCCGTCCGGCTCAGTATGGACAGTATTCATAATGAGCAGGCTGCCGGCCTGGTAAAAGGTTCTGCCGCGGTAGTAAAAGGCATTTGCACCGGTTATAATGCGGATGAAATGCTGGGTTCAGATCTGATGCTGAACAGGGCAGTACTGGATAAAAAATAAAAACATACACACAACATCTAAATCAACGAACATGAAAAATTATTTTGTTTTAGCCGCAGCGGCCATGCTGTTCAGTTTCTCCGCAACCGCGCAGAAATATTTTACAAAGACGGGTAAAATCAGTTTCGACGCCACCACTTCTTCTTCTCCGGAAAAGATTGAAGGCGTCAATAAAACTTCCACCTGTGTGCTGGATACCAAATCCGGAGCCATTCAGTTTGCCGTATTAATGAAAGGGTTCCTGTTTGAAAGAGCATTGATGGAAGAGCATTTCAATGAAAATTATGTTGAGAGCAATAAATTTCCCAAAGCTGAATTCAAAGGAGCCATCAGTAATAACGATGCCGTGAACTACAGTAAAGACGGAACCTATGCTGTAACAGTGAAAGGTAAACTGACAATGCATGGTGTAACCAAAGATGTGGAAACACCCGGCAAACTGGTAGTACAGGGAGGCAAGATACAGGCAACAGCCACTTTTAATGCGTTGCTGGCCGATTACAGTGTATCCATTCCCGGTCTGGTGGCTGATAAAGTAGCCAAAACCGCTAAAATCGGCGTGGACTGTTCGCTCGAGCTTTTAAAATAAACAATGAATAATTCAACGAACTATGAATAAACGTACAATAAATTTTTTCCTGGTACTGTCTTTTCTGGTCAGTACAACCGGTATCCGGGCGCAGGACGATGATCTGCTCAAATTGCTCGGCGAGGAAAAACCTAAAAAGGAACGGATAAAATACGCCTTTAAATCCCCGCGGGTGATTAACAGTCATTCCATGGAATTTTTAAATCCCGGTACTATGGATTTCAGAATCCTCCACCGATTTGGCCAGGTAGACCAGGGGTATAAAAATCTGTTCGGACTGGATCAGGCCAGTATGCGGATGGGATTTGATTTCGGTGTGATGCAAAACCTGATGTTTGGTTTCGGACGCAGTACGTATAAAAAGGAACTTGACGCCTTTTTGAAATATGCACCGATCCGGCAATCAACAGGTCCCTGGAGTTCACCGGTAACCGTTGCCTTTGTTTCCGGTATTACAATGGACGGTCTTCCCTGGGCGGACCCCTCCCGTAAAAACTTTTTTACATCAAAACTGGGGTATTATTTCGAAGCAATAATCGGCCGGAAATTCAGTGAGACTTTCTCTTTACAGGTAGCACCGACCATGGTACACCGCAACCTGGTGGCGACTGTTGCCACGCCGAATAATGTATATGCCCTTGGTGTTGGCGGACGGCTGAAATTATCCCAGCGGGTCGCTTTTACCTGGGATTATTCACATGTGTTTATCGGCATGCCGGACAGCGGGTATTATCATCCACTTTCAGTTGGTTTTGATATTGAAACAGGCGGTCACGTATTTCAGCTGCATTTTTCCAATTCAACGGGTATGAATGAACGCGCTTTTATTACGGAAACCACCGGCCGGTGGGGTAAGGCGGAAGTGCGTTTCGGATTTAATTTGTCTAGGGTCTTTCAGATCAAAAAGAATAAGAAACACAAGGAGTAAGGGAAAAATTTCTTCCCGTGCCGGAATTAAAGGGGCTGTATTGATTTTTTAATACAGCCCCTCTCTATTTTTGTCAAAAGCTAGTGAATGACAGCCGACAATTTTAACGAGCTGGCCCGCCGCCGCCGCTCTGTTTTTCCCGATCAGTTTGAAGCCGGTAAGCCCGTGGATGACGCGGTAATCCGGGAAATAATGATCAATGCCAGCTGGGCGCCGAATCACGGACGTACCGAGCCCTGGCAGTTTACCGTGTTCAGCGGAAAAGGATTGGTGAAATTCGCGGACCTGCAAAGCCAGCTTTACAAAGCTTCTTCTGGAGAAAATTTTAAGGAAGCCACGTATCTCAAAATGCAGCAGAATCCGCTGAAAGCGTCCCATATCATTGCCATCGGGATGAAGCGTTCGACGCTGAAGAATATTCCGGAAATAGAGGATATTGAAGCCGTGGCCTGCGCGGTTCAGAATATTTACCTGTCGGTAACGGCCTACGGGCTTGGCGGCTACTGGACCACCGGCGGTATTACTTACCTGGAAGAAGCCAAAGCATATTTTAACCTGGGTGCGGAAGATAAACTGCTCGGCTTTTTTTATATCGGGCACGTGGCTTTGCCGTCCACAGGCGGCAAACGTCATGCAATAGACGAAAAAGTAAACTGGATAACTGAATAATATGCGACAACAACCTGTTACTCCTCCCTATCATATTTACTACCCGGTAAAAGTGGCGAAAAGCAAAATTGCCGGCAAGGGAGCCTATGCGTTACAGCGGATTCCGGCCCGGAAAAAAATCGGTGATCTTGGCGGGGTAATCATTACCATGAAAGAAGCCATGAAGCTGATCAAAAACCTGAAAGTGATCAACCTGGTGGAACTGGATAATGATCTTGCCCTGAATGCATCGGCCAATCCCAACGATATGCGCTTTATCAATCATTCCTGCGGGCCGAACACTTACTTACGGGTGATGAAGGACAGGGTGGAGTTTTATGCCCTGCGGAATATTAAAAAAGGGGAGGAACTGAGTTGCGATTACGGGGAAACCCATCATGAGGGAAAACTGCCCTGTAAATGCGGAGCAAAAAACTGCCGCGGTTTTATCTGATAAAAGCAATGATTCCGCTCATTCTTTTTTAAGCGCGGGTTCCCTTTATTTACGGTTTATATTAATCATGAAGAAGTTTACAATTACCGCTTTGATTTTTCTGGGTGTACTGGTTTGTATTTCATTTACAGATCAGGGACTCCGGCATCAGTATGCCAGACCTGCTTCCGAATGGCCGGCTCCCTGGGTGGATGAAGGGGTAAGCTGGTCCGAACTCGGCGCACTACCTCCCGTACCGGTGGACCTGAACAATGATTCGGTCAGGCAGGTGGTGGAACTGGGTAAAACACTTTTCTTTGATCCCCGGCTCAGCAGTTCAGGAAAAATTTCCTGTGCCACTTGTCACGATCCGGCACTCAGCTGGACGGATGCCAAACCCCGGTCAGTAGGGCATGAAGGGGCGATCGGAAACAGAAATGCACCCACGGTACAGAACAGCTGGTTATATAGCAAATTATTCTGGGATGGCCGTTCCCGTAACCTCCAGGACCAGGCATTTGCACCAATTGTCAGCGGTGTTGAAATGAACAGCGAAATGCATGATGTGGTAATGAAGCTCCGTCGCAGCAAGACCTATCGTGAACTCTTTAAAAAGGCATTTGGTTCGGATTTTATCAACCCGCATGTGATGACAGAAGCGATTGCCGTTTTTGAAAAAACCATCCGCAGTGCTGACAGCCGCTTTGACCGTTTTGTAAAAGGCGATTATAAAGCACTTTCCAACAGCGAATTGAGGGGGCTGCATCTTTTCCGTACCAAAGCCCGCTGTATTAACTGTCATAACAGTCCGCTTTTTTCCGATAACAAATTTCATTACAACGGCGTGAGCAGTACGGGTCCCGATAATGACAAAGGCTATTATACAGTTACGCATAATGACAATGACCTGCATAAATTCCGCACCCCCTCCCTGCGGGATGTGATGTATACTGGTCCCTGGATGCACAATGGAAAGGAGAAGGACCTGAAGGCATTAATTGAACTGTACCATAATGACAGTCCGGCCCCGGGCGGTGGCCGGCGTCAGCTGGGACTTACCGGAAAGGAAAAACGAGACCTGCTGGCCTTCCTGGGAGCCATTTCGGCCCCGCCATTGCCTTTTGTAAAACCTGTTTTACCTGAATAGGCAACTATTTTGACCGAAAACCTATCTTTGAATTTCATCTGAAACATATAAAAAACGATACAATGAAAAAAACACTGTTTGTCCTGCTTTTTATGTCTGCGGCCCTGCTTACGTATGCACAGCCCCCCGAAGGTGATGCTAAACCCGGTGAGTGGTATGGGGAGAAAGTAAATACGGAAGGCGCCCTGAACATCAATGATGTGGTTAAAAAAGTAAACGGAGGGGCCGAGTTTCCCGAAGTAAAAATTAAAGCCAAAGTAGTGGAAGTCTGCGATAAGAAAGGTTGCTGGATTACGCTGGAACTGGAAAACGGACAAACGGCCATGGTAAAAATGAAGGACTATGGATTTTTCCTTCCCGTTGCCGCAAAAGGAAAAACAGTGGTGATTGATGGTGAGGTAAAACTCAAAACCACTTCCGTGGCGGAACTGAAACACTATGCGGAGGATGCTAAAAAATCCAAAGAGGAAATTGACGCGATCAAAGAACCGAAAAAAGAGATCCGGGTGATGGCAAAAGGAATTACTGTAGTGGAATAAATAGAAATATTATTTTATACAAAGGCTGCTCCGTTCAAACGGGGCAGCCTTTTTTTATTCCTTTCCGTTTTCCGTAAATCGTTTTCCCGATGCGGCATTCAGGCGGGATCAACGCTTTTTAGTTTTGTGTCCGATAGAAATTGTGAACAAGCTAAAAACATTGAGATGAAAAAAACCATACTGCTTATTGTAATTCTTTTCAACGCTATACTATTTATATCTGGTCAGTCACCGGCCGCCGAACTCCGCGGAACCGTGAAGACCAGTGACGGGAAACCGGCTGCCATGGTCAGTGTGGTACTGAAAGAATTAAAGAAAGGGTTTGTTACGGATGAAAGAGGAGGCTATTATTTCAAAGGGATCAGTGCAGGTCGTTATACACTGGTGGTTTCTTATGTAGGACTCGAAACGGTGGAATCACAGATTGAAGTGCAACAAAAGGGTGTCAGTATAGCTGACTTTACATTGCAGGAAAGCCGGAATGAACTGGAAGAGATCGTAATTGCAGCCGGATATACAGCTAATGAACGGACACTGTTATCGGGAAAGTCGGCTATACGCCTGATGGATCTTCCACAAGCAGTAACCATTATAAATAAGGAAGCGCTTGAACGGCAACAGGTACTTCATATCAGCGACGCGCTGCAACAGGTAAATGGTGTTTACCTGATGGGAAATACCGGTGGCTTCCAGGAAGAAATTGCCGCCCGCGGCTTCTCTTTTTCCAGTGCCAACACGTTCAAGAACGGGGTTCGGTTTAATAACGGCATAATGCCGGAAATGAGCAGTATAGAGAAACTGGAATTCCTAAAAGGGGGCAGTGCTATTCTTTTTGGTAATGTAGCCCCTGGTGGTATAATGAATATCATTACTAAAAAGCCACGGTTCGAACAGGGGGGGGAACTGTCCTTCCGGACCGGCAGTTTTGGATTTTATAAACCGATGCTGGATATCTATAGCGGCCTTGGAAAAAAGCAACAGGTGGCTCTACGGGTCAACAGTACTTACGAGAAAGCAAACAGCTTCCGGGATGTAGTGTCATCTGAGCGCTATTATATAAACCCATCCCTGCTGGTCAGGCTTTCGCCAAAAACTGAATTCCTGCTGCAGGGCGATTATCTGTCTGATAACAGAACCCCCGATTACGGTATCGGTGCTATAAATTATACGATACCGGATGTGCCCCGCTCCGTATTTATCGGCACCAGTTGGGCGTATAATAAAGTGAAGCAATCTACTGTCAATGCAACAATGACACATCAGTTTAATGCACGCTGGCAACTGACCACCGTAGCCGGTTTTCAGCACTATGCAGGCAATCTGTTTGCTGCTGCCCGTCCCAATACCAACAGTAATTTTATACAAGCCAATGGTACCTGGATCCGGGGCTTGCAAAAATCAGCCACAGAAGAGAATTATTATTTACTGCAGGCCGACCTGAACGGGAAATTCAAAACCGGCAATACGGAACATACCTTATTAGCCGGTGCCGATGCCGATCAGTATCATACCGAAGCACGCACGTTTATTACAACGGCTTACAATAACGGTCTCTCGAATACAAGTATCCGGAATAAAAATATTTACGACACCATTAACCTCTTCGATCCGTATGGCACTATGTTTACAACGCGAAATGATATCCCTTACCTGGCTCCCAATCTGCTGACCTCAAGCCCTGTTCAACGGGCGGGATTGTATATACAGGATCTCATCAGTGTATCCGGCAGGTTTAAAATGCTGGCCGGTATCCGTTACAGTGTGCAACAAAACCGCAGGGCTACGGTGGATACATTGGCCAAAGGAACACAAGGTTTTATCAAAGCTTATACAACGGACGCGTTCAGTCCACGCCTGGGACTTGTTTATCAACCTGCAAAAAGCGTATCCGTTTTTGTGAGTTATACCAATAACTTCAGCCCGAATACCGGAGTAGATACGCTCAATAATCCCCTGAAACCTTCCATTATTGACCAGGCTGAGTTTGGTGTGAAATCGGATATATTCAATAAAGCACTGACCATTAACCTGACAACCTATCTTATCCGTAACAGTGATTTCGCTTTGTCTGTGGTCAATCCGCCGGCTGCAGTTCCGGCCGCCAGGGAACTGGTAGGGGAAGTGACCAGTAAGGGAGTGGAACTGGATATCAGTACCCGTTCAGTGAAGGGATTTGTTTTACTGGCAGGGTACAGTTACAACGATACGCGTTATACAAAATCAAACGGACATAACAGTTCGGTGCGGGCAGGCGACCGTTTAAAGTATAACCCTTCCCATACAGCAAACGCCAGTCTGCATTATAGTTTTTCCTCTGTTTCGCGCCTGCACGGATTCTCTATTGGGATTGGAAGTTTTTATACAGGAAACAGATTGGCCGGCCGTAATACCACAAACAGCAACCCGGGATATAAGCTGATGGCGATACCGGATTACGTGCTGATGGATTTTTTTGCGGGCTATGCAGCCGGCAAATATGCCTTGCGTTTGAAGTTGTCGAATCTGACCAATACGCTCAGTTATAATGTGCACGACGATAACAGTGTTAATCCGATTGCTCCGCGGCAGTTATCCGCATCGGTCTCTTATAAACTATAAGACTGTTTCAGGGCTCAGTCTGCTCAACCGGGTTGGATCATTCATTTTAATGAAGGATTCAACCCGTCATTGTTTAAACAATGATGACCTTTCTCATGAATCCGGCTGACTTCATAACAGACCTTGTCATCTTTTTGTCAAAGATGACCTTGTTTTAATAAGCTGACAATCAGATGATAATTCTCATCATTTCGTGGTAAATCTTTGTGTCCGAAATGAAAATTATGAGAAAAATTCACCTCTTACTCGCTGTCCTGGGCATTCAAACGGCCATACAGGCGCAGACAGCAAAGCAATATTTACCGGAAGATACCAGCAAGGCCAAAGACCTCGACGAAGTGGTGGTGACCGGTCAGTATAAGCCCCAATCCGTTAAAAACTCCGTTTACCAGATTAAAGTGATCAGCCGCGAGCGGATCGAAAAGCAGGGGGCCACCCGCCTGCAGGATGTGCTCCGCAATGAACTGAATCTTCGTTTTTCGCAGGATCTCGCTACAGGCGGTTCTGCGATTTCCATGTTGGGACTCAGCGGACAAAATGTAAAAATCCTGGTGGATGGATTGCCGGTTACCGGTCGCCAGGGGGTGAACAACGAATTTGATATCAGCCAGCTTGACATCAACAGTATTGAGCGCATCGAATTGGTGGAAGGCCCGATGTCGGTGGTCTATGGCGCCGATGCACTGGCCGGTGTAATTAATATTATTACAAAAAAAGCAAGTACCGCCCGTTTATCTGTGAATGCCCGTTTGCATGAAGAGTCAATTGGTAATGAATATGGTACCCGCCAGGGTATACATAACCAGCAGATCGGTCTTACCTGGAAAAAGAAAAACTGGGAAGCCGGTGCTTCACTGGCTCATAATTTTTTTGGTGGCTGGAGAGATACCGCTATCGGTCGTGAACTGGTTTGGCATAAAAAAGACCAGCGGTTGCTGAACGGATTTGTTGGCTACAGCAAAGGCAAACTGAATCTTCGTTACCGTGCCGACGGTCTGGATGAAGTGATCACCAATCCGGCCAACTATCTGCCCTTTCCCGACCGGATTTCCGGGGATACCCTGGCCTATGATCAGGAATATCTTTCCCGGAGGCTCATGCATCAGCTACAGGGTGGATATGTGGCCAGTAACCGGTTGTCTTTTCAGTTGCAATCATCTTATACAGATTACCGCCGCGAAGTATTTTCCACCACATTAAATAAAGCAAACGGCGATGTGCGGCTGGATCCGGGAGAAGGCCGTCAGTCTGTGGTAAACTTTTCCGGCTTTACCCTGCGCGGTACCATGTACTATAAATTGAATGAGCTGATCAGTCTTCAACCCGGGGTGGATATCAACCTGGATAAAGGAGAAGGCGAACGTTTGAAAACCGGCGCCAATACCGTCAATGACTATGCGTTTTTTATCAGTTCAGAAATCACTCCCGGCAATAAATTCACGATCCGTCCGGGGCTGCGGTTTATCAAAAACTCAGTGTATGACGCGCCGCCGGTTATTCCTTCCGTCAATGCAAAATGGATGATTACCGAACAACTGGATATCCGGGCTTCCTATGCACGGGGGTTCCGTTCACCTTCACTTCGTGAACTGTATTTCAGTTTCTTCGATGCCAATCACCAGGTCGTGGGCAACCCGGATCTGAAAGCGGAAACATCACACAGTTTCACCGCGGCCATAAGTCTGAAAAACAAAACGGCCTCAGGGTGGCAGTATACCGTACAGGCCGGTGGTTTTTACAATGATGTAAAAAACCTGATTGACTATGTATTCACGCAGACTTCGGATACAGCGCGTTTGTATAATATTTTAAGAAGCAAAACATCCGGCGCCAACCTGCTGCTGACATTGCGTTACCGGCAATTGACACTGGGAGCCGGTGGTTCCTGGACCGGTTTTTATAATGATCAGTATGAAGCGGATAAATCACTGCCGCAACAACTCTGGTCCGCGGAAGCCAACCTTACAGCCGGGTATTCATTTCCCGCAATCGGCCTGGACCTGAGCCTGTATTATAAATTTACGGGTAAGCGACCCCGTTATATCACAAACGGCCCCGACCTCGTCCTTTCTGAACAGGAAGGCTATCATATGGCGGATTTTACCGTAAATAAGAAAATCAGCCGGTTTTTACGAATCAATGCCGGTGTACGCAATCTCTTTAATGTGGATCGTATCCGCAGCAGCTTTGTGGCCGGGGGCATTCATACCGGCGGCGGGCTCAGTGTGGCAACCGGCCGTTCCGGCTTTGCTTCCCTGCTGTTTAACTGGAACAAAAACTAATCATGAACGCAAATCTCATAGTAATGAAACAAAAACTTATTTTCCTGGTATTGCCCCTGGTCCTCCTGCTTCTGGTAGTAACAGGCTGCCGCAAGCGCACGGCTGAGCTGGCCGATAATTATGTGGTATTTGAATCAGCGGCCCAGGGAATCACCGCTGCTGAATCCGCCATCACGGTGCGCCTCGAATTATCCCGGGCTGCAGAAACCGATCTGCCGGTGACCATCAGTCTCGCTGAACTGGATCTGGCCTATGGCGTGGATTATACCACTACTCCCGCTGCCGTATCAGGATCTGTTACCGTAACGGTACCAGCTGGCGCCAATGAAGCCGGTTTTGAAGTGAATAAAGTAAGCGGAGTTTTGTTTGATGGTGATGAAAAACTCACGTTTGATATCAACCAGCCATCCGAACGGGTTTCGGTTGGAGTAACCCGCCGTTTTACACTGACTTTCGCGGAGCTGATTGCCGCAAGACCGGCACTCACCATCAATGGAGGCGGTGTGCAGTATTCCAATAAAGTGTTTATTGACCTGAGTGCAAACAGGCAGACGATTGTAAACCGCAATAACTGGGATCTTGGTTTTTATACCGGAGCTGATCAGTCAAGAGTGATCCTGAATTCTTCAACCGCCATGATGGCCAGGCAACTGAGTAAAAATGACCTGAACCTGGTAACCGCGGCAGATACGCTTGGTTTTTCCACGGAAGTGGCGTTTAACCAGTTTGCCCCCGTCACCACATCATTGCCCTATATGGATTACCCCAATGGGGATGTAAACCGTACAGCCATTGCGGCCGTGAGTGATGTGGCTTCAGATAATAAAGTATATATCGTTAACCGCGGACTGGCACCCGGTAATCCGGCACCGGCCAGGGGCTGGAAAAAAATCAGGGTACTGAAAAACGCAACCGGCGGTTATACGCTTCAGTATGCGGATATTGCCGCAACGGGTTTTTCCACAATTGATATCGCCAGGGAGGATGCGTATTTCTTTAAATATATTTCTTTCGATAATGGTGCAGTGGTTGTGGAACCGGCCAAAAAGAAATGGGATCTGGCCTGGACTTATTTTTCCAATGTCACCAATTTCGGTGCAGGTGAAGTACCCTATCTGTTCCAGGATATTATCCTGCTGAACCGCAATGTCAGCATTGCCAAAGTGATGACCGCAACAAAAGCCTATGCCGACTTTACAGCAGCGGATGCGGATGTACAGACATATATGACGGCCCAGAATGCGATAGCCGCTGACTGGCGTTCCGGTGGCGGACCGGGAGTATCGCCTTCCGTGCGAACCGACCGGTATTATATTGTAAAAGATGGCGATAATAATTATTACAAACTTCGTTTTACTGCATTGACCCAGAACGGGGAAAGAGGATACCCGGCTTTTGAAGCCATGTGGTTGAAAAAAGGGTAAGTTCAGGTTTAATGGTCAGAAGGCTTCGCCGTATTGGCGGGGCCTTTTTTATGTCCCTACGGTTAGGGCCATTATATTTCGTAACTTTGCACCCATTTTAGACAGGCTATGAGTGTTAAATACAGAGAATTTACCGGACTGAACCTGCCCGCTTTTGAGCAGGAAATTTTATCTGACTGGACTGAAAACCAGGCCTTTGAAAAAAGCGTACTCCTTCGAGAAGGGGCCACCCCCTTTGTGTTTTATGAAGGTCCGCCCAGCGCCAACGGCATGCCCGGGATTCATCACGTGATCTCCCGTACCCTGAAGGATATGGTATGCAGGTACAAAACGATGAAAGGCTTCCAGGTAAAACGTAAAGGAGGATGGGATACCCATGGATTGCCGATTGAACTGGGCGTGGAAAAAGAATTGGGGATTACCAAGGAAGATATCGGGAAGAAAATCTCTGTGGAAGACTACAACAAAAAATGCCGGGAAGCGGTATTGCGGTACAAGGATAAATGGGATGACATTACCCGGAAGATGGGGTATTGGGTGGATCTGAATGATCCTTATATCACGTTCAAGAATGAATACATCGAGACCCTGTGGTGGTTGCTCAGTGAATTATACAAGAAAGGACTGCTTTATGAAAGTGTGAGCATACAGCCTTATTCACCCGCGGCAGGTACCGGGTTAAGTTCGCACGAACTGAATCAGCCCGGCACTTATAAGGACGTTAAGGATACCAGTTGCGTGGCGATGTTCCGTGCCGTGCAGGATGAGAAAAGCAAGTTTCTGCATGATGCCGTTCATGGCGATGAGTTTTTCTTTCTCGCCTGGACGACCACTCCCTGGACCCTGCCTTCCAACCTCGGACTGACCGTTGGTGCCAATATTGATTATGTATTGGTAAAAACATTCAATCCCTATACGCATCTTCCCGTGAATGTGGTACTGGCCAAAGCTTTGCTGGGTAAATATTTTAAAGAAGAAGGGAAAGACGGAGATTTTGCCGGCTACAATGAAAAAGTAAAAGTATTACCCTGGTCTGTCATCACTGAATTCAAAGGTTCACAGATTGAAGAGTGCCGTTATGAACAACTGATGCCCTATGACGCCAACAGTGCCGCTCATGCGGGAGGCGATCCGTTCCGGGTGCTGGTTGATACATTCGTAACCACCGAAGATGGTACCGGTATTGTACATACGGCTCCTGCATTTGGTGCTGATGACTATAAAGTAGGCAAGAAATATGGCATTGGTATTCTCACCATGGTGGACAGGGAAGGAAAATTCGTGGATGGACTTGGTGAATTCAGCAACCGCTATGTAAAAAATTATAAAGACGATCCGGCCTATGCGGATGTGAATGTGGACATCGCGGTCAAACTGAAGAAAGAGAACCGCGCTTTTAAAGTTGAGAAATACGAGCACAGTTATCCGCATTGCTGGAGAACGGATAAACCCGTGTTATACTATCCGCTGGATGCCTGGTTTATCAAAACCACGGCGATCAAGGAAAGAATGGTGGAACTGAATAAGACTATTAACTGGAAGCCGAAATCAACCGGCGAAGGCCGTTTCGGCAACTGGCTGGAGAATATGGTAGACTGGAACCTGAGCCGTTCCCGTTTTTGGGGTACGCCCTTACCGGTTTGGCGAACCGAAGATGGTTCCGAAGAAATCTGTATTGGCAGTATCGCTGAACTAAGAGATCTCGCTATAAAGGCCGATTCGCAACTCGCAACTCGCAACGCACCGCTTTTATCTGATAACTTAGATCTTCATAAGCCCTACGTGGATGAGATTGTACTTGTAAGTCCCTCCGGCAAACCGATGAAGCGGGTACCCGACCTGATCGACGTTTGGTTTGACAGTGGTGCCATGCCTTATGCACAATGGCATTTCCCCTTTGAGAATAAAGAGACGTTTAAACAATCCTTCCCGGCCGACTTTATCGCGGAAGGAGTGGACCAGACCCGTGGCTGGTTTTATACCCTTCATGCCATTGCCTGCCTGGTATTTGATTCGGTGGCGTACAAGACGGTGGTGAGTAACGGACTGGTACTGGATAAGAACGGGAATAAAATGAGTAAACGGCTCGGCAATGTCGTGGATCCGTTTGAGACCATTGAAAAATACGGAGCCGATGCCACCCGCTGGTACCTGATCACCAATGCGTCTCCCTGGGATAACCTGAAATTTGATAGTGAGGGAATCAAGGAAGTACAACGTAAATTCTTCGGCACACTGTATAATACCTACCAGTTCTTCGCCCTTTATGCCAATGTGGACGGCTTTGCGTTTAAGGAAGCCTATATACCGGTTAAGGAACGTCCTGAAATCGACCGTTGGATTCTTTCAGCCCTTAATACGGTGGTAAAGAAATCGGGAGATTTTATGGATGATTATGAGCCTACACAGGCCGGACGTGTGATTGAGGATTTTGTGGATGAGCAACTCAGTAACTGGTATGTACGTCTTTGCCGCCGCCGTTTCTGGAAAGGGGAATATGAGCAGGATAAGATCTGTGCGTACCAGACATTGTATGAATGCCTGGAGACCCTGACCCGGTTGATTGCACCCATATCACCTTTCTTCAGTGATGTGTTGTTCCGCAACCTGAATGCCGTGACCGGCCGGTTTACCACGGCCTCCATTCATCATGCCGATTACCCGGTATATAATGCCGCTGTAGTGGATTCGCTGCTGGAAGAAAGGATGCAGCTGGCACAGGACGCGTCATCCCTGGTGCTGTCGCTGAGAAAAAAAGTGAATATTAAAGTGCGTCAGCCGTTACAGAAAGTATTAATACCGGTGTTGAATCCGGTGATGAAAGCACAACTGGAAAAAGTGGAAAACCTGCTGAAAGCCGAAGTGAATGTAAAAGAAATCGAGTACCTCAGTCCGGACAATACATTTATCCGTAAAAAAATCAAACCCAACTTTGTGGCATTGGGTAAAAAGCTGGGAGCAAAAATGAAAGCAGTATCCACAGCTTTGTCACAATTCACCCAGGAAGACATAGCATCACTTGAAAAAGAAGGGCAATATAATTTGTCAATTGAAGGCGAACCCTTAATATTACAAATCGCAGAAACAGAGATCAGCAGTGAAGATATTCCGGGCTGGACGGTAGCCGGAAAGGGTAGTCTGACCGTGGCGCTGGATGTTACGGTAACCCCTGAACTGGAAGCCGAAGGGAATGCCCGGGAGTTTGTGAACCGGATACAGAAAATCCGCAAGGACAGCGGGTTTGAGCTGACTGACAGGGTGCTGATTGAGGTGGCTGCGCCTGACGGATTAAAAGATTCGTTAGCTCAGTTTAAAACCTATATTTGCGCCGAAATTCTGGCTGATTCACTGGAATTTGTGCCTGTAATAAAGGACGGCACTGAAATGGATATTAACGATGTATTGCTTAATGTGAATGTTTTAAAAAAAGGGTAATTTATGGCAACTAAAAAGCAAACCCGTCCAACTGGCGGGAAAAAGGCTCCGAAAAAAGCCGCCAAACCCGCCCCTAAAGCTGCCGCTAAAAAACCGGTAGCAAAGAAAACTGTGAAAAAGTCTGCACCCAAACCCGCCCCTAAGAAGGCCGCCAAACCGGCTCCGAAACCGGCTGCTAAAGCAGCTGCAAAGCCCGTAGCTAAGAAACCAGCACCGAAGCCGGCCGCCAAGCCTGCTCCGAAACCGGCTGCAAAACCCGCTCCGAAACCGGTAGCAAAACCTGCCCCGGCCGCCAAAGCCCCCGCCCCTAAAGCGGCAGCCCCGGCACCAGTGGTAAAGCAGGAAGTTCCTGCTCCGAAACCGGCAGCAAAAAAACCCGGTACCGTAGACCCGAAGTCGCTGGTATCGGTAAAACCCAAAGTGCAACCTGTGATTAAAAAAGAACCGCCGAAAGCCGGCAAAGTCGTTATACCCAAGACTACTACAAAAACCTCAGTAAAATACGAACCTGAGTTTACTAAATCCGTATTAGATATAACTATGCAGCAACATCATCAATCCGGACCCACGATGCGTTATTCTGATTCTGACCTGGCCGAGTTCAGGGAGATCATTCAACGCAAACTGGATGCCGCCAAGAAAGAACTGAACTACCTCCAGGGACTGATTACCCGTAAGGATGAAGGTGGGGATATGGACGAAGCCCGTTACATGACCATGGAAGATGGCAGTGTGAGTATGGAGCGTGAACAACTGAGCCAGATGGCCAGCCGCCAGATCACGTTTATTGATCACCTGGAGAAAGCCATGATGCGTATTGAAAACAAAACCTATGGCATCTGCCGGGTTACCGGAAAGCTGATTGATAAAGCCCGTCTTCGTGCCGTGCCACATGCCACACTCAGCATTGAGGCCAAGCAGATGATGAGCAAATAACAGGTGAAGAGAAACTAACGATACGAAAAAGCCCCGGAATGCCGGGGCTTTTCAATTTGTATAGCAAACGGTTTATTTTTTTTTGCGCAGAAAGAACTGGAAACCAACTCCGGCCATAAATCCGTGATTGGTAAAACGGGTGCTGGTTTCATTTTCAGAACGGGTGTCCACGCTGCCATTATTGCCATCGTCGCGGAGCGTGGTTTTTTTAAATACGTTTTTATTGTACGAAAAGTTATAACCCAGGTACAGATCAAGCCCGGCATTCTCCCCGAGCATTTTTGTAAAACCACCACTCAGGGCGGCATTTACAAAACTACCCCCGGTTGACTGACCCGTATAACTGGTTTTATAGGCCAGCGCGCCGGCACCTCCGTAAAAAAAACCTTCTGTTTTGAGTGAACTGAAACCGCCATTTAAAGCAATCTGGCCAAATGGCAGCAGTTTATTATTACTCGCGAAATAGGAACGTGCAAATCCGCCAAGACCGATAGTAAAGCCGGTGTTTTTATCGCTTTGATAGGTGCTCCCGCTTTGCTCATACGTGGTTTTGTTTCCATAAGGATTCAAATTCAGGGTGGCACCTACAACCGTATTGCCGGAAACAAACCAGCCAAGAGACGGGCTGACCGTCAGGTTGTAGTTGGTGATCTTTGACGTATTGCTGCCAATTGAAGCAACGGAAATATCCGCTGTACCTGAATTATAAAGCAGGCTGCCTACGGTGGTACCCGCCATCCTGTCCCCTTTAACAAACTGTCCCCGGGCGGTGCCGGTAGCCGCCAGCATTAGTACTGTGATGATCAGAGAATTTCGTATCATAAATAGAAGTTGGTTACCGGACAAATATAGTTCTTAGGCCAACTCCGCGTTGGGCAAATATTTTTTTAACCTGTGTGGTTTTGTGTTTTTTTCCTTTATCTTTAATTGATGTTGGTAAAGAGGAAAAATCCCTTTACTTTTAAGTCTAAACCATAATAACAGCCAAATCTTCGTTTATGAGAAAGTTCAGACTCCTCTCGCTTCTGTCTTTAGCTATTACCTTTTTAGCCGTTAGTTGTACCAAAGAAGGTCCGGAAGGTCCTGCGGGTGCTACAGGTGCGCAAGGTCCTGCCGGTGCTACTGGTGGTACAGGTGCTACCGGTGCCACAGGCGCTACGGGTGCACAAGGTCCGGTTGGTCCGGCCGGTCCCCAGGGTCCTGCAGGTACAGCCAATGTTATCTATTCTGCCTGGTTTACATTAACCGGTTGGCATGATTCCACATTAGCTGATCAGGGACTGAGCAAAATTGATTATAAAGATGCCCCCGGTATTACAGCCGCTGTGGTAAACAACGGCGTAGTGCTTTCTTATGTAGCCCCCTCCGCCACCAGTACGTTTGCTTATGCATTACCCTGGACTGTAACCGCAGTAACTCCGAATAACTTAATTGTAAGTTATATCCCGACCGTTGGCCGGATGATCTATTTAAACAAACCGATTAATTCAACAACTACGGGTATTGTTCCCAGTGCTACTTATGTATACCGTTATGTAATTATTCCGGGTGGAGTGGCTGGTGGCCGTAGCCCGTTTGCAGGTAATTCCGGCTATACAGTAGAACAACTGAAAGCCATGACTTACGAACAGGTGGCCCAGGCACTGAATCTCCCTGCAAATGGTCAGGGCTGGAAATAATCGTACAACGTATTATTCTGAAAGAGGCTGTATCAATTTTGATACAGCCTCTTTTGTTTGGTAACTTGCGCCTTCAAATTATCCCGCATGAAAAAGCTGCCTGTACTGATCAGTCTTCTTATTTTAACACACAGCCTTACGGCACAGCTGCCCAGGGTGATTTCAGGACCAATGCTGGGCCCCGTAGAGCTGCGGGATGCAAAGATCTGGGTGGAAGTGTCCCCCGAAGTAAAATCGGTGGCTATACGTTACCAGCAGCCAGGGAAAAAGACAATGCGGACGGTTGCCTATAAAGGTCCGCTGGGAAATGATTTCAATCCGGTTACCATTGTACTGGGCGGACTGGATATGAACAGTACATATGAGTATACAGTCCTGATCAACGGGGCTTCTTCCGGAAAAGGAGGCAGCTTTACCACAAAGGATCTCTGGCAGTGGCGTAAACCCGTGCCTGAATTTAGTTTCCTGACAGGTTCCTGCTCCTATTTTAATGAGCCGCAGTATGACCGGCCCGGTATTCCTTATGGTAAAGATTCATCCATTTTCAATACCATGGCCACCGAGAAAGCGGCTTTTATGCTCTGGCTGGGCGATGCCTGGTATACCCGTGAAGTGGATTATTACAGTGAATGGGGGTTGTGGAACAGGGCCAGTCATGATCGTGCGGTTTCCAGTCTCCAGCCATTTCTGAAATCCATGCCTCATTTCGCCACCTGGGATGATCATGACTACGGACCCAATGATATCGGCGGCAGTTATATACTCAAGGAAACCAGCCGCAAAGTGTTTAACAGTTATTTCCCCAATACATCTGCCGGCGAAAACGGCCAGGGTATCTATACCATGATCAACTGGGGAGATGCCGATATTTTTCTCACGGATGACCGCTGGTGGCGGAGTGCCGATGGTATGAAAGATTCAGTGAACGGAAAACCTAATCCGGAAAAAAGAATGCTGGGCAAACAACAGATGGATTGGTTAAAAAACGCCTTACTGCAAAGTACGGCTACGTTTAAGATTATCACGGTTGGCAGCCAGGTACTGAACCCGGTTTCGCCATTTGATAAATGGCTCGACTTCCCCGTTGAATACCAGGAGCTGATGGATTTTTTAGCGGACTATAAAATAAACGGGGTGTTGTTCCTGACCGGCGACCGTCATCACAGTGAGATTATCAAAACAGAACGGCCCGGCGGGTACCCGCTGTATGATATTACCGTATCTCCCTTAACTTCCGGTACGCACACTTTTGGTGCCGCTGAAAAAAATAATCCGTATCGTGTTTTCGGATTGGATGAAAAACAGAATTATGCCCGCTTTACTTTCAGCGGTGAGCGTGGCCGCCGGCAACTGAAGGTGGAATTCATAGGAGTAAAAGGGGAGAAGCTGGGTGAATGGGCGATTACTGAAAAAGAGTTAAAGCATTAATACAATACTACAATGACGATCTATTTCGGATATGAAAAGCGGCAGGTAATCCAGGCCTTGCGGTATCATTTTATCAGCCGTAAAGAAATCAGACTGATGCTGATCCTGGTAAATGTATTTGCCCTCGCATCCGTCAGTTTTTATGCACTGAAATACATTTCACCTATGGCGTTTTTTGTCGGTTCCTCTTTATGGATCGTACTGATGGCCAGTTTCTGGTTTTTCCTGCCCTTTATGGTGTACAGGAAAGCCGTCACGTTTCAACATGAATTCAGTATGGATTTTACTGGAGAAGGGTTTACTTTATCGCATGAGAGAGGATCCAAATCATGGGCCTGGAACAGCTTAAAAAATTACCTGGAAAGCCCGCATTTTTTTCATCTGTACTTTGACAGCCGTTCATTTCTGCTGGTACCTAAAAACGGGTGTAAGGATACCGATGAAGTAATGTCACTCCGGAACATAATACGGGAACATGTGAAAAAAGGCTGATGATTACAGGGCTTTTTCCATAACGACATGGGGAATGGTGACTTCCTGGAATTCTTCACCAACGACTTTATAGCCCATTTTTTCATAAAAACCGATGGCGTTTTTCCGGGCATGCATGGAAAGTACTTTATACCCACGGTCGCGGGCAATATTTTCGGCAAAATTCATAATCGCCCGGCCAATCCCTTTTCCCTGCAGATTATTCAGCACGGCCATCTGGCGTAAGCGGATGATCCGGTTATTTTCTTCGACCAGCATACAACAGCCCAGGATATCCTCTTCTTCAAAGGCGCCAATCATGATATTCTCCTTTTCCTCTTCCAGCTCAGCTGATGTAAAGTCCAGCCCTAACGGTTTGCGCAGGATCATATCCCGGAGATTGACCATCTTCTGGTAATCGGAACTGCCGTGTTCGATAATTTTCAGCGCCATATCTAATTAGTTGGTTGGGAAGGAGTTCAAATTACAAAGATCCTTTAAAACTACCAACCGTTAAGGCAAAGAAATATCTCCGGCCCCGTTTGGTCACCCCGGCTTTTGCCCCTCGCAATCAATATTTTGGAACAATTACGGAAAAAACAGTCTTTCGCGTGCTTATTTATTCAAAAAGTATATTTTTGCACCCAATAAACAAAACTTTACGAACATGTCAGACATTGCATCAAGAGTTAAAAAGATCATCGTTGACAAACTGGGCGTTGACGAAGCAGAAGTTACAAACGAAGCTTCTTTTACCAACGACCTGGGTGCCGATTCTTTGGACACTGTAGAACTCATCATGGAATTTGAAAAAGAATTCAACATTTCTATCCCCGATGAGCAAGCCGAGACGATTACAACAGTTGGTCAGGCTATTACTTACCTGGAAGAGCACGCCAAGTAATGTACCATAAGTTGCCTGCCTGACTGGCAGGAAATAAATGTAACTCCCGCCTTCTCCATCCCGGATTACCGGGATAGAAGGCGGTTGGTTTTTGTTTTTGTGTTAAACTGCTTTACTTTCACCATATGGAACTGAAAAGAGTTGTAGTTACAGGCATGGGTGCACTCACCCCATTAGGAAATAATATTGATGATTATTGGAACGGACTGATCAATGGCGTTTCCGGCGCGGATATGATAACCCAGTTTGACGCTTCAAGATTCCGTACCCGGTTTGCATGTGAAGTAAAGAATTTTGATCCCACACAGTTTCTGGATAAAAAAGAAGCCCGCAAAATTGACCGCTTTACCCAGTTTGCGCTGGTGGTAAGCGATCAGGCGATGGCTGATGCCGGTCTCAATAAAGAGAATATCAATCCGGATCGGATAGGTGTGGTTTTCGCCAGTGGTATTGGCGGACTGACCACATTCCAGCACGAGGTTACCGATTTCGCTAAAGGAGACGGCACGCCCCGGTTTAATCCCTTCTTTATTCCCAAAATGATCCTGGACATTGCTGCCGGCCAGATCAGTATGCGGCACAACCTGCGGGGGCCCAACTTCGCCGTGGTAAGTGCCTGTGCCAGCAGTACCAATGCCATAATGGATGCTTTTAACCTGATACGGCTGGGTAAGGCGGATATTATTTTAACCGGAGGTAGTGAAGCCGTAATCAGTGAAGCAGGCGTGGGCGGATTCAATGCGATGAAAGCGATGAGTGAACGCAACGATGATCCCAAAACCGCCAGCCGTCCCTATGACAAGGAAAGAGATGGTTTTGTAATGGGCGAAGCCGCCGGTATGCTTGTACTGGAAGACCTGGACCATGCCATTGCCCGTGGTGCGAAAATCTATTGTGAAATTGCCGGTTGTGGTGCCACTGCCGACGCGTATCATATTACGGCCCCGCATCCTGAAGGACTGGGTGCCCGTAACGTAATGCTGGCCGCCCTGGCAGAAGCGAATATGCAACCGGAAGAAATTGATTATATCAATACGCACGGCACTTCCACGCCCATCGGGGATGGTGCAGAAGTAAAAGCTATCACTGCTGTATTTGGTGAGCACGCCTATAAACTGAATATCAGCGCTACCAAATCCATGACCGGACATTGTCTCGGCGCCGCCGGTGTTATTGAAGCCATTGCCAGTATCAAGGCTGTTATACATGATATGGTGCCGCCTACCATCAATCACTTTACCGATGATCCGGAACTGGATCCGAAGCTGAACTTTACTTTTAATCAGTCACAGCAACGTACCGTAAACGCGGCACTGAGCAATACATTTGGTTTTGGCGGCCATAATGCCTGCGTGATTGTGAAAAAGTATAAAGCCTGATCCGCCATTTATTTGTAGTTTGCAACCAGTGGATTTTTTTAAAAATTTTTTCAACAGGCACGCGGGTTCCTCTTTTAAAAAGGAGCTCCGGAATATACTGGGTTATAAACCCGGCAACACTTCACTATACAAGACAGCACTTACACACCGTTCAGTACGCGAAGGAGCGGACGAAAACAATGAACGGCTGGAATATCTCGGCGACGCCGTACTAAGCGCCCTGATTGCCGATTACCTGTTCAAACGATATCCCTATAAGGAAGAAGGATTCCTCACCGAAATGCGCAGCAAGATGGTAAACCGCCAGCAGCTGAATGATATTGCGGTACGGATGGGGTTAAAAAAGGTAACCCTCTTTAATAAAATGGACGGCTCGCTCAAAGTGAGTCAGATATTCGGCAATACACTGGAAGCCCTGGTAGGCGCCATTTACCTGGATATCGGGTATAAAAAAACGGCCCGTTGGGTACTGGATTATATCATCCTGCCGCACATGTTTATGGATGATCTGGAAAACCTCGAGATCAACCACAAAAACAAACTCTATGGATGGGCCAATAAAAATGGCCGGGTGCTGGAATTTGAAACACTGAATGAACGGCTGGAAAACGGACGCCGGTTGTTTACCGTGGCCGCCGTGCTGGATGGAAAAAATATAGCCGAAGGAAAAGCCTTTAATAAAAAAGACGCCTCCCAGATCGCAGCCCAGGTAGCCGTGGAAAAACTGAATATCGTCAATGCGGACTCGCTTGGTGATGCTGCGGAATGATGAGTAGTGAGTAATGAGTGCGAAGAGCGTTTAAAGGCTGAAAAAGTTGCTGCACATAAAAAACTCAATTGCTTTTCAAATGTTAACCTGCTCCGGGCCATTCACTTTTTTTCAATAGTTAGTCTGATCCGGATCAGTCAGTGTGTTCCACAGCTACTCATCACTCATTATTCATTCCTTTCACTGCAGAGTTCAATCAGCACCCCGTTGGTATGCTTCGGATGCAGAAAGCAGACCCATTTGTTGTCGGCACCGGCCTTTGGTTTCTCATTCAGTAATACGAATCCCTCATCCTGCAGCCGTTTCATTTCCGCTTCAATGTCTTCCACGGCAAACGCCACATGGTGCAGACCTTCCCCTTTTTTCTCAATAAAGCGGGCAATTACGCCATCGGGATCACTGCTTTCCAGCAATTCCACTTTATTCGGACCATTTTGAAAAAAAGCGGTATTCACTTTTTCGGATTCAACGGATTCTGTCTTGTAGCAGGGTGTATTGAGCAGCTTCTCATAAACCGGTACCGCGGCTGCCAGGTTTTTAACAGCAATACCGATATGTTCAATCTTTTGCATAATAAAGAGTTATGTATACAAAATTAGGTCTTTTCGAATTCGGTAAATTCACCGTTTTCACTCAAATAACCCCGCTCTTTTAGAACCTTTTGAGTTAATTTTGTGTTTATTGAAACGAACCACGTTTAACTGAATTTATGTTACAATTCCCTATTTATTTAGACCATAATGCGACCACGCCCTGCGACCCACGGGTGGTAGAGGCCATGATCCCTTATTTTACCAATAATTTCGGTAATGCCGCCAGCCGGAACCACCCTTTTGGATGGCAGGCTGAGGAGGCTGTTGATTATGCCCGTGAGCAGGTGGCCCGTCTGATTGGTGCCGACCCCAAGGAAATCATCTTTACTTCCGGAGCCACAGAAGGCGATAACCTGGCGATCAAAGGCGTGTATGAAATGTATGCCAGCAAAGGCAACCATATCATTACCTGCAATATTGAGCACAAAGCCGTGCTGGATACCTGCAAGCATATTGAAAAAGAAGGCGGTGAAGTCACGTATCTGAAAGTAAAAGAGAACGGACTGATTGACCTGGCAGAGCTTGAAGCAGCCATTAAACCCACTACCATTCTGATTTCAATCATGTATGCCAATAATGAAATCGGCACCATCATGCCGATGAAGGAAATCAGCGCCATTGCCCGTAAACACGGTGTGCTGGTTTTCAGCGACGCCACACAGGCCGTTGGTAAAATTCCGGTGGATGTAAACAAAGACGGCATCGACCTGATGGCGTTTACCGCGCACAAAATGTATGGCCCGAAAGGAGTGGGGGCCCTCTATGTCCGCCGCAAAAATCCCCGCGTAAAAGTGACCGCCCAGATTGATGGTGGCGGACACGAACGTGGCATGCGTAGCGGTACGCTGAATGTACCCGGTATCGTGGGCTTTGGTAAAGCCTGTGAAATCTGCATGAATGAAATGGAAGAGGAAACCAAACGCGTAAGTAAACTCCGTGATAAACTGCAGACGGAACTGCTGAAAGTGGAGGAGTCCTACCTGAACGGTGATAAAGAGCATAAACTGCCCCATGTAACCAATATCTCTTTCAAGTATGTGGAAGGAGAAGGCTTACTGATGGGCTTCAACAAAAATATCGCCCTGTCTTCCGGTTCTGCCTGTACATCGGCCTCCCTGGAGCCTTCGTATGTACTCAAGGCTTTGGGACTGGGTGATGACCTGGCCCATAGTTCACTTCGTTTCGGACTGGGCCGCTTTACCACTGAAGAGCAGATTGATTATACGATTGAACAAATTACCAATACGGTTAATAAATTAAGGGATATGAGCCCCCTTTGGGAAATGTACAAAGAGGGAATTGATCTGAACACGATTGAGTGGGCGCACCACTAATCAGTTTAAAAGATGACGGGTTGATAAGTTGACAGGGCCCGTCTTAACTTGTCAACCTGTCAACTTATCAACTTGTTAACTTAAAAACATTAACCAATGGCATACAGCGAAAAAGTAATCGATCACTACCAGAACCCGAAGAATGTGGGTACGCTGGATAAAAGCAAAAACAATGTAGGTACCGGTCTCGTGGGTGCACCCGAGTGCGGCGACGTAATGCGGCTGCAGATCGAAGTGGATGATGCGACTGGTATTATCAAAGATGCGAAGTTCAAAACCTTTGGTTGTGGTTCGGCCATTGCCTCTTCCTCCCTGGCCACTGAATGGCTGAAGGGAAAATCAGTGGAAGAAGCGGTGAAGATCGACAATATGACCATCGTGGAAGAGCTGAACCTTCCTCCCGTAAAGATTCACTGCTCTGTACTGGCCGAAGACGCCATCAAAGCCGCGATCAACGACTACCGGAAGAAGAACGGACTGGAGGAATTGAAGTTTGAAGAAAGCGTAATACATTAAAAAGTAAAAAGTCAAAAGTAAAAAGTAAAAAAGCTGCCGGAAGCGGGGTCTATCTGTACTTTACATTGATTTGATGGGTTACGTTTTTTTACTTTTTACTTTTTAATTTTGAATTCCCGTTATGAGTGTAGCTACAGAAAATGCCATCTACGTCAGCGACAAGGCAAAAGCCAAAGTCGCACAACTCCTCGCCGATGCCGGTGTGGCGGATGATCCATCTTATTTTCTCCGGGTGAGCGTAGTGGGCGGCGGCTGTTCGGGGTTGAGCTATAAACTCGATTTCGACAACGAACAGAAGCCCATGGATCAGGCTTTTGAAGACAACGGGGTAAAAGTGGTGACCGATCTGAAGAGTTTTCTCTACCTGGTAAATACCACCCTTGATTTTTCTGACGGCCTGAACGGGAAGGGCTTTTATTTCAGCAATCCCAATGCCAGCCGTACCTGCGGGTGCGGAGAGAGCTTCGCCGTATAAATAAACCGAAATTTCGTAAACGGAACGGGGATACAACAGCTGTATCTCCGTTTTTTTATAAAGGATAGCCCGCCGCTGATCCATTATATTGCGGGTTTTAATGTATTTTGCATTATTGTCCAAGCCTATGTGGTCTGTATGTAAAAAAGAGCTCCGCCAATTCTTCAGTAGCCTCACCGGTTACATTGCGATTATTGTATTCCTGCTGGTAAACGGCCTGGTGCTGTTTTTCTTCGAAGACAATATTTTCAGTTTCGGGTATGCCACCCTTGACCGTTTTTTTCAGCTGGCTCCCTGGATATTAATGTTCCTGATACCGGCAATTACGATGCGGTCTTTTTCGGAAGAGTTCAAAACCGGCACGTATGAAATATTACAAACCCGGCCGCTGACACGCGGACAGATTATCGGGGGCAAATACCTGGGCAGTCTGATCGTAGTGCTGATTGCATTGATCCCCACCCTCATTTATATTTTTTCCATCCAGCGACTGGCGGCCGGTGAAGGGCTGGATATGGGCGCCACAACCGGTTCCTATATCGGTTTATTCTTTCTGGCGGCCGTGTTTACCGCGATCAGCATCTGTTGCAGCAGTTTTACCAATAATGCAGTGGTGGCGTTTATTGCCGGACTGATCGGTTGTGCCCTGATTTATTACGGGTTCAGTGCCATCAGCAAAATACCGGCGCTGGCCAATGGCCCGGACTATTATGTGGAAATGATCGGGATTGATTTTCACTACCACAGCATCAGCCGCGGACTGATTGATACCCGTGACCTGTTGTATTTCGGGTCGGTGATCTTCCTGTTTTTTGCCATTACTAACCGAAACCTCCTGAAGCGATAATATGAAAAGTTGGACAGGAAAAATAATGGCGTCAAAATTCTGGTGGTTGGTACTGCTGCTGATACTGGTAGTGGTAAACTACCTGGGTACCCTTGTACATGGCCGCCTTGATCTGACCAAAGAGAAACGCTATACCCTTAGTACCGCTACAAAAAAATTACTGGCCGGGCTGGAAGAGCCGGTGCAGATAGATGTATTTCTGAAAGGCGAGTTTCCGGCCGGCTTTAAGAAACTGGCCAACAGTACCGGTGACTTTCTGCAATTGCTAAAAGATCATAACGGGGCAAAAGTAATGTACCGGTTTATTGCACCAACGGATGAGATGGACAACGGGAAACCCTGGGGTGATTCGCTGGTGAAAATGGGGGCCGTACCCATCAATCTCTCCGTAGTAAAAAAAGCGGGAGAAAGCAGCAATATTATTTTCCCGGTGGCGGTACTCCGGTATAAGGAAAAAGAAATGCTGGTGAACCTGTATCCCGGTGCCAGTAATAATATTTCACAAAACGAAATCAACTCGGCAGAAGCCCTGCTGGAGTACCAGTTTGCCAAATCACTGGATAAGCTGACAACGGATAAAAAGCCGGCCATTGCCTATGCCGTGGGTAATGGAGAGCCGGTGGATTACCGGGTGATGGACCTGGAGCAGACACTCACCAAGGATTATCGTTTCGGTCCGGTGGATATCACCACAAGGCCGGTTCCGGCGGAAGCAGATGTGCTGATGATTGTAAAGCCCACTACCGGTTTTTCGGAGGAGGTTAAACTGAAACTTGATCAGTATGTAATGCGGGGTGGCAAACTCTTACTCTTTATTGACAACCTGATTGCCGAACAGGACAGTCTGCAGGGTAAAGCGAAAGGGGAAACCATCGCGTATGACCGGAACCTGAACCTGACTGATCAGCTGTTCCGCTACGGGGTGAGGATCAATACGGATCTGCTGATGGATCTGCAGTGTGACCTGATCCCGATTGTGGTAGGCGGCACCATTGATAATCCGCAAATGGAGTTCCTTCACTGGAATTATTTTCCCTTCCTGGTATCCTCCAACAACAATGTGAGTAAGAATATCGGCTACGTGGCCGGCCGGTTTGTAAATTCAATTGATACCATTGAAGTGGCCGGAATAAAGAAAACGCCCCTGCTGGTTACCTCTCCTAATTCACGGATCATCAGTACACCGGCACTGATCAGCCTGAATGAAAATAAAAATGTACCCGAGGATATAAAATTCAAACGGAATGCAATTCCGGCAGCTGTATTACTGGAAGGAAAGTTTACTTCATTGTTTCGTAATAAACTGGGTAAACAGCTGCAGGACAGCCTGCAGGCTGCCGGTCAGCCTTTCCTGTCCAACTCCGCCGACAATAAAATGATTGTGGTGGCCGATGGTGATATGGTATTGAATGATGTATTACCCGACAGCGGCCCGATTCCCATGGGTTGGAACAAATACACGTATACTGAATACCTGAAGGAAACACCCTATGCCCGTACTTTTCTGCCGGTAGCCAACCGGGATTTTCTGCTCAACTGTGTGGAGTACCTGGTTAATAATCCGGAAATCAGTGAAACCAGGAATAAGGATATCGTACTCCGTCTGCTGAATACACAGAAAGTAAATGAACAAAAAGGTACCTGGCAGTTTTTCAATATCGCATTGCCCATTCTCCTGGTGATTTTATCCGGATGGATCTATCAGCAGATCAGAAAAAGAAAATACACTGCAGGCGTTTAATAAATTTTACCCACTTAAGTCATCAAGATGAGTGTTGATCAGATAACCTATCTCGTATTTGGAATTGTACTGGTACTGGCCCTGGTATTTGACCTGGGACTGCTGAGTAAGAAAGGGCAGACGGTATCGATTAAGCAGGCCTTATACCAGACTTTTTTCTGGGTAGGACTGGCACTCGCCTTTTTTGTATTTGTGTGGGTGGAAAAAGGACAGGGGCTTGCCCTTGAGTACCTCAGTGCCTACCTGATGGAATGGAGCCTGAGTATTGACAATATATTTGTGTTTATACTGATATTTTCAGCCTTTTCCGTTAAAGAAAAAAACTACGGGCGCGTCTTGCTGATCGGTATCCTGATGGCCATCGTGTTCCGGATTATTTTTATTACTGTGGGGGTGGCCCTGGTAGAGCGTTTTCACTGGATTCTGTATGTGTTTGGTGTATTCCTGCTTTATACGGGGTACAAAATGTTTTCGGCCGGCGATGAGGAAGAATTCAATCCGCAGGAGAGTGGCGTATATAAGTTTATGAAGAAATTTCTGCCGCTGGTACCACATGATGGCGAAGGCCGCTTTGTGGTCAGGGAAAACGGCAAGCCGGCCTATACCACACTGTTTGTAGTAGTAATTATGCTGGCGGCCATCGACCTGGTCTTTGCGTTGGATTCTATTCCGGCGGTAATGGGAATTTCACGGGATAAACTGGTGATTTATACTTCCAATATATTTGCCGTACTCGGTCTTCGTTCCCTGTTTTTCCTGCTTCGGGGAGCGGTTACAAAATTTGATTACCTGCAGCAGGGGATTGCAATCGTTCTCGTGTTTATCGGATTGAAGATGCTGACGGAACATTGGATTAATCAATGGGTAAGTAAGCCGGTCCAGGTATTCATTTCACTGGGCGTCATCATGGTTTGTATCAGCGGATCCATTTTCTATTCTATTTTTATCAACCGGAAAGGAGTGCCGCCCGATATTAACGATAAAAGTATTTCCTGATTTATTATGCAGTAGTGGAATATACGATCAGCGATATAGCCGGTATTGTGCAGGCGGAAACCCGCCTGGTACAGGAAGCAACCATAACACATTTGTTACTGGACAGCCGGAAAATTATCGCACCGGCACATTCCCTTTTTTTCGCCCTTGGCGGATTTCGCCGGGATGGGCATGATTTTATTGCCAGCCTGTATCAAAACGGTGTCCGGAATTTTGTAGTAAGTAAGCGGGTGGAGGAACCGGATTATCCGGAAGCTAATTTTCTGCTGGTAAAAGACACGCTCGCCGCCCTTCAGACACTCGCCGCTTATCATCGTAACCGTTTTTCAATACCCGTTATCGGTATTACCGGCAGCAACGGGAAAACTATTGTAAAGGAATGGTTGTTCCAGTTATTGCATCCGGAGTATCATATTGTACGCAGTCCGAAAAGTTATAACTCTCAGATTGGGGTACCACTCAGTATCTGGCAGATGAATCCGCAGCATACGCTGGCTGTTTTTGAGGCTGGTATTTCCAGAATGGGAGAAATGGAAAAGCTGGAGCGGATGATCCGGCCAACCATCGGGTTATTTACCAATATCGGTGAAGCGCATAGTGAAGGATTTTCTTCAAAAGAAGAAAAGGAAAAGGAGAAGCGGATATTATTCAGGAACGCGTTGCTGGTGCCGGAACTGGTCATTACAGGCGTAAAACAGGAGGGAGGCAGTTCGCTTATACAGGCGGGTGAGCAATCCATCCGCATTCCTTTTACGGATGAAGCTTCAGTAGCCAATGCCATTACCTGCTGGAAGCTGATGCTGCACCTGGGGTATACGGCTGAACGGATACAGGAACGCATGCAGGGACTTACACCAGTGGATATGCGGCTAGTACTGAAGAAAGGGATACATCACTGCAGTGTGATCAATGACAGTTACAGTGCGGATCTCAGTTCACTGGAAATAGCGCTGAATTTCCTGGTGCAGCAGCACCCGGGCATACGGAGAACGGTGATTTTATCTGATTTCCTGCAGAGTGCCATTCCGGATCAGGCCCTTTATTCCCAGGTTACGGAAGCATTGCGGAAACACGGTATTACCCGGTTGATCGGGATTGGAGAACGGATATCCGCCGCGATCCGTCAACAACAACATCCCGGATTTGAAACGGAATTATACAGCAATACGGCTGATTTTATCAGTCAGTTCAGATCGGTATCGTTTAAAGAAGAAGCCATACTGGTAAAGGGTGCCCGTGTTTTTCATTTTGAACAGATAGTTCAGTTGCTGGAACAGAAAGTGCATCAGACCGTGCTGGAAATAAACCTGCATGCATTGGTGAATAACCTGAAAGAGTACCAGGCAAAGCTGCATCCAAAGACAAAGATTATGGGTATGGTGAAGGCTTTTGCCTATGGAAGTGGCGGGGCGGAAATAGCTGGTATGCTGCAATATCATAAAGTGGATTATCTCGGTGTGGCTTATGCCGATGAGGGAGTGGAGCTACGCCGGGCGGGCATTCATCTGCCCATCATGGTAATGAACCCGGAAGAGAACGCGTTTGATGCTATCATTGAAAATAACCTTGAGCCTGAGCTGTATTCATTTGAAATACTGAAATCGTTTGACAGGTACCTGCAGCAGCAGGGCATACAGCAATATCCTGTACACCTGGAAGTGGAAACGGGCATGAACCGGCTGGGCTTCGCGGTGGAAGAGATTCCCGCTTTGGGTGCCTGGCTGCTGGATAGTTCGTCCTGCAAAGTACAATCGGTATTCTCTCACCTGGCTGCCAGTGAGGAAGCCGGGCAGGATGCTTTTACAGAACAGCAATACCAGTTATTTACAGGGGCTGCTGCGGCACTAAGCAATGCGTTGGGCTATTCATTTCTAAGTCATATTGCCAACTCCGCTGCGGCTATCCGGCACCCGCATTTACAACTGGATATGGTGCGGCTGGGTATTGGGTTGTATGGGGTGGATAGTGCGGCTACCAATCAATTGTATCTGCAACCGGTGGCTACCCTGAAATCCACAGTGGCACAATTAAAGCAACTGAAAGCCGGTGAATCGGTAAGTTATAACCGGAGGGGTAAACTGACCCGGGATGCCCTGATTGCCACGATCCGGATGGGCTATGCGGATGGCTATCCCCGCAGACTCGGACATGGGGTGGGCAAGGTGCTGATCAACGGCCAACAGGCTCCCGTTATTGGAACTATTTGTATGGATATGTTTATGGTGGATGTAACGGATATACCCGGCATTAAACAAGGGGATGAAGTGATCATTTTCGGGAAAGAACTACCGGTACAGGAAATGGCCCGCCTGGCTGAAACCATACCCTATGAAATTCTCACAGGCATTTCCCAACGGGTTAAAAGGGTGTATTTTGAGGAGTAAACGGGTAATGTTTACTATTTAACAATCTGAACGGGCTGTTTACTCCCGACTCCGGGCTCCCGACTGTCTCCGCTCCCTTCAATATCCTTATATTTGCTCCTTAAATTTCATTCATTGAAACGCAGTTCAGTCGCTTTCCTTATTGCTTTTATTATCATTGCCGACCAGGCCCTGAAGATCTGGATTAAAACCGCACACCCCACCGGGGAAGTTGTTCGGATATTCGGGATGGACTGGTTTCGCCTGCATTTTATTGAGAACCCGGGTATGGCCTGGGGCTGGAAATTCGGTAACGAAACCGGCAAAATGATTCTGACGCTTTTCCGACTGGCTGCCGTGATATTTGGTACCTGGTACCTGGGCCGGATTGTAAAGGAGAAATACAGTAAAGGATTTATTATCTGTGCCGGACTGATTTACGCGGGTGCCTTGGGTAACCTGATCGACAGTATGTTTTACGGGATGATCTTTGATAAAGGGTTACATTATGATCCTACTCTGCAGGACTATATCAGTTATTCCGGGGTGGCCCAGTTTTCTTCAAACGGATATTCCTCATTCCTGCACGGAAGCGTGGTGGATATGCTTTATTTCCCCATGATCAAATCGCAGTTTCCTTCCTGGATCCCGGGAATAGGCGGCGATCACTTTGAATTCTTCAGCCCTATTTTCAATATTGCCGATGCCTCCATCTCCGTCGGGGTAATCACCCTGCTGGTATTTCAGAAGCGTTTCTTTAAAAAAGAAACGGAACCGGAAACCGCTCCTACCGTGGAGAACAGCAGTGAAGTAACCGATGAGGCACAGGTTTCCTGAGCGGCTCAGTTTGTTTTCATAACGGTCCTGTATAACCAGGTATCCGGTGTTTTAACCTGCAGAAAATAAACCCCGTTGGCTAAATGACCGGTCTGACCGAGTCTGAGATGATTCACACCACGGAAGATATCCGTTTCTTTTACCGCTACCGGTCTTCCTGCCGCATCCAGTAAACGGATATTAAGCGCTCCGGTTACCGGGCTGGCTATATCAAACACCAACTCATCTCTGAATGGATTGATGACTGAAATAAACGTACTTTTTGTATCCGTTTCATAATTGATCAGTACTGTACGTGATAGAGTGGCCTGGTATAATTTATTAACCATGCGTAACCGGTAGAATACGCGTCCGGGCAAAACCTGCGGATCCGTAAACTGGTAACTGATCTGTTCCTGGCTTACCGGCTCACTGTATACTGTACCGATTTTTGTAAAAGTTAATCCGTCAGTACTTTTTTCAATTTCATAGGTCACCGGTTCGGGTTCCCGGTTTACCGTCCATTTTAATTCCGAATGGCTGCCACTACCGGTTGCATTGAATTGCACCAGTTGTACAGACAGTGGCGGCGGACAATCAATTACATTCAGGGTAATGGCCCCGTTATCCAGAAAGAAACAACCGGCTGATGTAAGGTTGGCGGATGTGGTTGCCACCACAACACGGTACTGATCCCCGCTGTTGGCCAGCAGGGTATTCCAGGGTGGTACATTATAGGTTGCCACATGTTCCCATTCGGTGCCATTCCAGTAAGGTACGGCCGGTCCGATAGCCGGTGTTACATCCGTCCAGGTAGTACCGCCATCCGTACTGCGTTGCCACTTATAGTAATTGTAGATATTAAAAAATGATCTAACGGTATCGCTCAGGGTAATATAATTGCTGTCACAGATCGTCGGATTCAGGGAGGGTGCATATTTCAGGTTGGGCGCACAGGTGGATACCGAGATATCATCCAGTGCCCAGTCATTACCACCACCACCGGGCGCATTATTAAAAAACTTCAGGGTGAAGCTGGTCTGCGCCGGACCGGTGAGAAAGGTAAATCCTTTTCGTACCCATTGACCGGTGTACCGCAAGTTGCCGGAAGTATAATAGTCTATACCATCTATTTCAAATGTCAGGTTTGGTGCCACACCTGAAGAATCTCCTGGATTAGTAGGAATATAGAAAGGGGGGCCGCTGGAATTGGTGGCACCCGTACCGTTGGAATCGCAACCGCATTTGGAGCAGATATTCCGCATCCAGCAGGAGATTTCATAATAGGTATTGGGGCAAAGACCGGAGATGGTTTGCTGAAATGCGGAATCAATACGATAGGCGGCGTTGATCACGAGCATATAGCCGGCATTGGCATTGGCGACTGTATCAGCAGGCGGATTGCCTGCAGTAGGTGATACTGCGCCTGTATGATCACCAATAATATCCCACACACTGAACACCCGGTGAGAGGGCGCTGAAGCATCCGGAATACCCCAACTGTTGCTGGTGGTATAGCCTGTACGGGTAGATGTATTATTGGCAATACCGTAGTAGTAGTCATTGGGCATATTGGCATCAAAATGACTGTACGTATAACCAACAGGTACATTGGCAGAAATACCCCGGTTGCGTGGCAGACCTGAACCGAAAGTGCCATTGAACTCTGTACCGATACTATTGGCGCCAAAGGAATTGGAGCAGATACCATAATTAGTATAGACCCTGAGTGTATTGGCCGGAAAAGTAAATGTCTGTATAGCCGCTAAACCACTCTTATACGTCATATTCCCTCCACCCGTACTGATATCTGTACCAGTAGCCGCGCTTACCCTTACCTGGAAGGATGCGATCATTATACAGGTATTGCTGTAAAAAGAAGGTTTGTGTGTATTGGCAACCCGGCCTCTGCGGAATGCGGTGGCCGGCGAGGCACCTGTTCTGTACCCAAGATTAATGGTAATGTTGGATCCGGTTATATAACCTGCATCATCACCCCAGGCATCGGTAAACTGTTTATAGATTTTTCCTTCATTGGTCAGTACGCGTATCGTGCCGGGCAGGTATACCGTACCGGCCGGAACGGCATCGCGGTAACGGCAACTGTCATATGTACCGGAACGGACCACGAATGTTGCCCTGATTTCGAGTACATCACCGGTTTCCACAGTGCCGCCATTCAATCCTTTGGTTACATTGATATAGCTTTTCCCGAAATCAATATTCTGGGCAGAAAGCCCGGTGCCGGCCAATACGATCAGTACTGCCGTGACCAGGATTTTACGTGAATAAGACAATGAGGGTACAGTTATAATCATATTTAAGGTTTCTGTTTCACAGGTTCAGGCTACTGGTATTAAAAGTAGATTAATGGTATACCATATCAAATAGTAAATATTCTTGCTTATCTGTATAAAATACGGGGAAAAAAAACCCGGCTATTCACTCTTGTAAGCAGCCTGACTGAATCGTATTTTGTTACTGAAAATCACCTCTATGCAAAAACCCGTCTCTTATCTGTCGTGTGTTGTATTGTCCTTATTTCTGTCCTTAACCATTGACGCACAGAATGAACCATTCTCAAAACGCACGGTTGTTTCGGGATTGAACTCGGCCTGGGAAGTACTGTACGGGCCGAATGATTCGCTCTGGGTAACGGAAAACAGGTCTTACCTGATCTCCAGAATCAATATTGCGAATGGCGCTAAGACGGTCCTGAATGATCTGCGGGCTACCGATGCCTCCATTAATTTTACCAGTGCGGCAGCTAATCAGCCGCAGGGTGGTTTGATGGGGCTGGCCATACATCCCAATCTCTATTCATCCAATGCCGCGGTAAGAGCGGCCAAACCCTGGGTATATGCGGCCTATGTATTTAATAAAGGGTCCTGTCCGGGAACCAATACCAGTTGCATTTACACAACTAAGATTGTGCGTTTTGAATACAATGGCAACAGCCTGATCAACCCGGTTACCATACTCAATACCATACCCGGCAGCAGTGATCATAATTCGGGGCGGCTGGTGATCAGCCCGGTGATTGAACCCGGCTCCGATGCCGCGCATACGCAATACCGGTTATACTATACAGTTGGTGATATGGGCGCCGGCCAGTTTCTCAATACCACCCGTGCCGAGAACGCCCTGAATATTGATATCATGGAAGGCAAGGTGTTGCGGATAAACACGGAATCCGATGGCGATGCCGGGCAGGATGCCTGGGTGCCGGATGACAACCCGTTTTTTAATGCGGCAGCTATAACACCGCAGGACTATGTGTTTAGCTACGGACACCGGAATGCGCAGGGGCTTGATTGGGGTACAGTAAATGGCACGAATATTCTTTACAGTACCGAACAGATGGACCGTACCGATGACGAAATAAATATTATAGAAGCGGGTAAAAGTTACGGATGGGACCAGGTGTCCGGCTACTGTGATGATAATGTAAACGGGTATAAAATCGGCCGTAATAACAGCGCGGATGAAAATGCGTATTGCTCCGTTACGCCGGCACATCAGGAACCCATATTTACCACATTCACCGAACCGGCATCGGGTATGGCTGCGCTGATGGCACAATCAAACAATCAGCTCTGGCCTACCATCGCTTCTTCCAGTGTGGATTTTTACGGGCACAATAAAATTCCCGGCTGGAATTATTCACTGCTGATCAGTCCGCTGAAAAAGGATCGTATTTACCGGGTATTGCTCAACGGTACAGGTACGGATGTGACAGGGGATACCATTGGTTATTTTGCCGGCGATGGCAACCGGATCCGCCGGGTAACCGTGGCGCCGGATGGTTTAAAATTTTATGTGGCCCGCGATGCAGGGGCTACCAGCAATGGAGGCGCCGTTATGGAGTATACCTATGCCGGAATTATCCTGGCGTTAAATGAAAACCCGGGCAACGGGCCGGTAGCGGTACAGGATATGATCAGTATATACCCCAACCCTGTGAACCAGTTATTGAATATTCATGGGAAAAGAGAATTGCGGAAACCATTGTTTGCGCAGGTATTGGATTTGAGCGGCAGGCCGGTACTGAGCCAGAGCAGCTTCCGGAATGACTTTAGTATGGATGTGCAAACCCTGCAGGCGGGAATCTATGTGCTGAAACTTTTTAATGGAAATAATATGGAAGTACAGGTGGTGAAGTTTGTGAAGCAATGAGAGAAATGTTTGGTGAGTGGTGAGTAGTGAGTGGTGAGTCACTGTTGTCCGGTAAAAGTCAAAACAGGGTTTAGTTTCAAAATTTTTACCTTTTGAAATACGAGTTTCAGTCCTATTTTAAAAACTAAGCCCCCCAGTTGCTTTATGGTGGAAATAGAGCTG